>Ga0307928_10001084_pt1 | contig 20506 bp, 27 predicted proteins | sample AceLakmetagen232_FD_201815 | JGI IMG/M metagenome (GOLD analysis project Ga0307928, IMG submission 201815) | Saline water microbial communities from Ace Lake, Antarctica - #232 | ecosystem: Environmental > Aquatic > Non-marine Saline and Alkaline > Saline | place: Antarctica: Ace Lake... | reverse complement strand
CACCAAGTAAAGCTGCGGTAATGGCACCAGTGTTAATGTCAGCTGTTTGAACGCCTACATCGGCTACAACCTCTCTTATTCCTTCAGCTAGACTCATTTTTATCTCCTCCTATTTTTAAAAAATAGGGATAACCACCGAATGACTCAGTAGTCATCCCCACATTGTTTACATATTAATATCGTTTACAGATTAAAGTCTACAAGACCGAAAGTTGAAGCTCCTGTAGCCACTACACGTCCAATAGCTGTCTCAGTCGTAGCACGAGGCATCACTGTACCCGCGGCACTACCCAAAGTAACATCATTACCAACGATCAGTGTACCAGACAACTTGACTGGCCAGATACCCTTTTTACCAAGATAACAATACTGACCACCAGTATATACTGCACTTGCCAGTGTGACACCAGCTGGTATGGCAGTGGTAACTGCACAGTCTTCCTTAGTGGTTACACCATAATACGGATTGGGAATGGCAACACATGTCTGTGCGGCAACGGCAACTTCTAATCCATCCTTTAAGTAAAGATTAAGCGTACCCGATGCGGCAGCAGAATCGTTACTCTTAATCATATAGGAATTAGCAGAAGTGTTCATAAATAGAATGCCATTCTTGTAAAAATCTTTGGCACATGATGTAGCACCTATAGTTAGCGATAGAAACTTGTCACCAACCGATGCAGTTGCAGCAGCAGTTACATTTTGATGATGTGCAACACAAGCCTTACCTCGAACTAGCATACCCTTGGTAATTGTATTGGCTGAAGAGAAAGATGCCAGCTGGCAATATACAATCTCCTTTCCAAAGCCTATGTTTTTAACACTACCGACTATAGTAGTGGCTGCCGTTGTTACTTCTCGAATACCCTGTACCGAAATTTTCGAAGGGCCATTCTCTGTTAATACTCTATCCATTGTAAAATCCTCCTTTGATTTGGGCAAATCTCCAAGGGGTTATGGGCAACCCCTAGGAGGCCTATAATATTAATATTGTTTAAAGATTAAAGTCTGCAAGACCGAAGGTGCTGGACCCTGAAGCCACACAACGAGCAACACGTGACTCAGTCGTAGTACGAGGTCTTATAGAGCCTGAAGCACTAGCCATACTCAGATCATTACCAGCAACCCAGGTACCAACTCTCCTAGCGGGCCACATACCCTTTTTGCCAAGATAGCAATATAAATTCCCAGTCTTTGCCGCACTTGCCAGTGTAACACCAACTGTTATGGCAGTGGCAGCTGCACAATTTATTACAAATGCACCATCATACGGATTGGGGATGGCAGCACATGTCTGTGCAGCAACCGCAACTTCCAATCCATCCTTAAGATAAAGATTAAGTGTGCCACCTGAGGCAGCCGAATCGTTACCCTGGATAACATAGGAATCAGCAGAGGTGTTCATTAGCAAAGTGCCATTCTTATAGAAATTCTTAGCACATGCCGTAGCACCTATAGTTAGTGAAAGAAACTTAGCACCAACTGATGCAGTTGCAGCAGCGGTTACGTTCTGATGATGCGCAACACAGGCTTTACCCTGAAGTACCTGACCCTTGGTTAATGTGGCGGATGCAGTTGCCAGTCGACAATATACAACCTCCCTCCCAAAGCCTATATTCTTGACACTACCAACTACTGTAGTAGGTGCTGTCTCAACTTCTCGAATACCCTGTACTGAAATTTTGTCAGGGCCATTACCTAAAAGTACTCTGTCCATCTTAAAATCCTCCTTTGATTTGGGCAAATCTCCGAGGGGTTATGGGCAACCCCTAGGAGGCTTATCGTGTTAATATTAAGTTATGCTTTGAACCTGACCCTGGTATCTTGGTGCTGGGCAGATAAGATTTCCCATCCAGTAGAATCTACCAGTCTTGGCATCTTCGTCTAGATGAGTCATAAAATCCTGCCAGTCCATATTTCTGTCCCTATGGACAACGAACTCTAGATAGTCAGTGTTCAGGAAAAATGCAAGACCAGCCGTTAGGTCGTCTTCCACTACTACTATGGCATCATTAAATTCGATACCGTTAAAACCAAGTGCCCTAATATCCGCATGAGCAGAATTCTGATTATACCTCTGCTGAGGTGTCATCTTCGCCCAAATGGAATTATAAACAGCCTGGGTTGTAATTATCATGTCGGGGTGCTTGTTATTCTTGCTACAATCACCGTACATGGTCTGGAACATGGAGTTACTGTATGCACCACCAGTACCGTCTAGCTGAGCCTTAGCCCAGGTATCCTTAGACCTGGTGAGGGTTCCATATGTTGCATAGTTGGTGCCATCGTCACAAATAGCTGGTAATCCATCTATGCTGCCGTCGGCCCCACCGGAGCGCATACCGTCATTTAGAATTTTAGACATGGTCTCCTCGGCATTATCCATCTTATCCTCAATAATATTCCTAATGCGATTAGAGCCCATTGCGATGGATTCGGTCCACCCGTCGATAGTTACATCAACATAGGCCATCTTCCAGTCGTGAATATACTCTTTAACTGTTTGCTTCTGGGTGGTTGAGAACTTTGCCCCTCGCTCGTAAAACCCACCAGGGAGATGTGCATACCTTGCACCAGTTCTAATATGCTCACCAGAATCTGCAACGTACTTGCCCTTGCCTTCAAGCCTAGCAAGAACGATGTTGTTCATTACTATCTGTGATTCTATTTTTACTAGAACTTCGTCCCTTACAAAGGCATCGAGTTCCGTAACGTTTAGCTTACTCATTTGTTACCTCCTAAAGTTATCTTTAAGACTAGGGGTAACAGATCAAATTACTTCTTTCTGTCCCTAGCCAATACTTTGCGTACTTCTCTACCTTTCGGCATATTTGCGTTCAGGACATCAGCTTTATTGTTCGACTCCCATTTTTCCTTCTCTACGGCTACAGCTTTTGCTATCTTTGCAGTAAGAATTTCATCCTTGTAGGCACCCTCGTATGCAGCTTCAATATCCGTGATACTATTTTCCTTTGCATACTTTATGATTTTTTCCGGGTCTGGAGTTATATCTGTTCCACTACGCATCTGTAATCCCTGTAACTTCACAAGCATCTGGAACCCCTGAGAGAAGGCATTGTCTGACTGCGTATTTCTCTCGTCGATTTTTTTCTCCAGTTTCTTCAATGCACTTGCCGTTAATGGTTCGTCGTTATCATTCGAATCAGGATCGTCATCATCACCTGCAAGATCAACCTTGCCTCTCCAGTCGTTGAACTCTGAGATGAGCCCCTTGTTCTGCTCATACCATCCAGTCCACTTCTCGGCTGTTGCTATCTTATCCTGCATCTCCTTACTCCTCTCAGAAATTGCCTGGGTCTTCTTGGTATAATCACCCTGATAGCCCTTAATAATTTTCTGATACTCATCTGGTAAAGAATTGATGTCAACCTTACTGATGTCGAATGATACCTCGGCTGTACCACTAGATTGAATAGCGGTGACCGTGACCGTACTAGTTACTGTGTCGCTTGATGTTGCCATGTTTCCTCCCTCTGATTGTTGCCCAAGGCATTACTGCTTATTAGACAGTCCAGATATTGGTTTTTGTCATTAGCCTTGCTGTTCAACATAATATTGAAACTCGGCTAATCGCTTACATTATATACGCCTACTCTTTAAGCGTTGCATCCCAACTTCTCTTCCTCTTTCGCATCTCACCTATGATACCCTTTGCCTTCTCAACCTGCTGACTGGTAGTAGTAGTCGTCTTCCTCTTCTCTAGTAATTTAGGCTCTGGCCTCTTACCTCTCGGTGGAGGTTTCCTCGGGATAGTAGTGGTAGTAGTTGGCTGTACAGAGGAGGTTGTGCTAGTAGTAGTCTTATCCCTATCCCTATACGCCTTCATACTATTATAGACTTTGCCACCAACCTTAAATGAACCCATTATTGAATCCCCGTATTTTTACTTATACCTTCCCGCACTCCTTGATCGAAGTGTGTACCTTTTATATTTGCTATACTCGGCATACTCCCAGCATGTTTGACTTCCCCTGGAACACCGCCACCTTGTCCACCAGCTTCCTGCATCTGCATAGCCATCTCCATCTGATTAGCCTCCTGCTCCTCTAGTCTCCTAAGTATCTCAGTTCTATTAGGCCAATCCAGAGTCTCAAGTACGCTTTCTTTATCTATTAATGGCCTAGGCTGTGCCTGATATAGTTGTAGGGCCATCATAGATTTCTGCCAGTTATTCATTGCCAGAGATGAACCAGGTCTAACTTTAAAAAGAAAATTCTTCCATGCATCCTTGGGATTTTTCATATATTTCTTCGCTTCTGGAATCTTTCCCCTAAGAACATCGGCTGCAAACTTAAAACTCTCATAATCATTGTCATTCTTTAATCGCCACATCAGCCTATTGGTGTCCTGAAACTGAAAGATTCTCGATATCAACTTCTGCCCAACTCTCTCCAGAAGAGATTCAACTAGTCTTGACTTCAGCCTGATCGTTGCCATGGCTGCGGTCTGTAATGCCTCAATAGCACTACCCGATCTAACTTGTCCTGGAACTCCACCAGATACAACCTCTGTATTCCCAGATAGCTTCTCAATTGCAGACTCAACGTATTTTATTATATCAAATATACTAGATGGTAATGGTTGTCCGGTCTCCCTCTTGAGATTTGATCCTGGTTTTATTTTAACTTTCAGTCCTGGAACATTATCAAGGTTCTCCCAATCCTCAGGTTCTAATGCATTAGCATCACCTATCCAGATTGCATTAGTCATCAACATACCATTTTCTACTATGATGGTAACTAACTTATTGAGCAATCTCTGTAATTCCTTAAGGTCCGATATCTCACCAACACCCCAGGCAGTATCAGGATCACGATGCCAAGTAAGTATGTCAACTGGGTGCATCCCATCCCAATATGGATTATGGTCATCAACCACGAGTTCCCCACCTGCTATTATTATATGCCTACCCTTTGGATATTTCTGTTTCCCATTAACCATTGTATGATCTTTAAGCCAGTACTCTCTTACGAGAGATCGTTCCAGTGCAGACTTTCTGGTTAGTAACTTCTGAACCTGCCTAACCATTCTTCCCCTCTTCTCAGTCATCTTAGCTTCTTTGAGAAATGAGTGTGGTGCGTCCGGCTTTATATCCTTATTATTATACCTGTTCATCAATTCCCTAGTGGTGTATATACCCTCCATCCTAAGATACTGTGCTTGATCTAAGTACTGTGGTGCTGTTATGTTCGGGTCAAAGTTAAGATTCCTAGGGTCAACGCAGTGTACAGTTGAATCTCCCTTTCCCCAGTCTAACGTCTTATCATATATAGTATTTACACCACACGTACCAAATAACTCTGAATAAAATATGATGTCAGTAATTGTCATATCAAGAGAATACTCAGACCACTTAGCCCTCATGATCTCAACTAGGGCATCAGCCACATCCTGTAGTGGATCATAAAATGGTAGAACATCAACAAATGGCTTTGTATCTGTCATCATTGATGTCTTCCTTTCAATGGCCTGTCTTAGGAAGTTTAGCACGGGAGATGCCTTATGTGATGGCCTCTCTTCACCCCAATGACTCCTACCTAAGTAAAAACTTGGGATATCATCCCACTCTTTTGATACGTATCTGGTTTTATACTCATCCATCTCACCGTCTATACCATCAAGATATTTAGTTATGTCCTCACTCTTGGTACCAATCTGCTCATCAGACATATATTTTACCTATTAATTATGAGTATACTAACTATTAACTTAAAAAGGGGTCTCATATTTTTTAATGAGACCCACATTATTTATCCAATTAATTCCTTCTCATACGATTTTTTATCTTCCTGATCCTCAGTAGGTAACTCCCTCTCAACTGGCTTAATGATCCCCGTTGCATATCTTTTGGAGTTCCTTGCACACAGATTATTGCAGAACACCTGATTTATATTTCTTGGATTTATTATTACCTTCCCACATTGCTGGCAGAGAAGGTCTCCCCTGTAACCTATTGTTTTCATTTCCCATTCTTTCTCAACGTCTGGATTATAATAGTCTCCCATTTTATACGCTTGGTTCAGTAGACCCAACATATATATGCCCATATCCTCTATCCTGTTATCATATGCAGCTACCTCGAAATCTTTTTTTATTCCAGGCGGTAGACAACCTAATATAAAATTTGCGCACCTATTTAACTCGATTAGTTCAGTTGACTTGATATCAGATTTGTACTCAGAAACCCCACTAGCTACTTCCTTTTCCTGTCTGACATCTCTTCGATCAGGCAAAATAGGATTGCCCTTCCCACTATCTTTGCACCCTTCCTCAGCACTGACACTATCTTTTTTTTCATTATCCGACCCCTCCATTTTACGATTAAATTCCTCCACACCATCCTTACCAAATTCCTTCAGCACTTCCTCTTTAAGACTGGAGAGTTTGTCTTCATCTGAGCCAATAATGTCATCATGTGCATCTACATCGTCATCGGGTGGTTTATCTGGCCCAGGCGTAACCCCAATATCCTCATCAAAGATATCCTTTTGAAGCTCTTCCTTAGTAATGACTTTCCTTTTCTTTGCTAATTTCGTAGCCATACCTTCTCCTTATACACTGTAAATTAGTTTTTGTCAAGTCGATAACCAGTTTTTCACAACTTTTTTTTAATCCCTAGATCATTCAATAGCTTATAGCACCTGTAGTACGTACTCCGCTCCAGTGTGCTTTCAGACATTATGCCCTCCACACATAGATTCTTGAAGAAATTCCTAGTTAATATATTTGGAAAATATTTTATTGCCTCCAGGAGTGTCTTCTTACCACCCATAGTGTCACCCATCAGTAATGAAGCTAAGGCTCTTCCGGTTAGGAATGTCCCATAATTACAATCAAATGTATACGACTGATCGTGATTATAGTGGGTAAGAATCTCATGTACCATAGTTGGTGGGGCAAGACCGCGCTCCAACATGGCAAAGCCAATTGCACTCCTAATAACATTAGATGTATATTTAAACTTACCTATCTCATCGTTAACCTCACTCATAGGGCTATGCTCAACTATCATCTTGGTGATTTTCTTAGTGTTAATGTCTTGAAGGGAGGTCTCATTGAACATTCCCTTGTATCTCTTTAGCATTGTATCTGTGTCTATTGTGTCAGTAATTACATAATCATTGAATGTTGTAAGTTTATGTGCTGTTATATACATACACTTATTGTGACCCTCATGAACAATGCCGTCTACCTCGAATCCAGATACTGCCAGCAGGAACCTTATCGTTTGCTCTGAGAATGTGTACAGATGTGCTGACGACAGAAACCCATCTGGGGTAGTTCTGGCATATGGGTACTCCATAGACGGAACCTCTATTATTAATTTACCATCTTTCCTTAGTAACTTATGAACCCTCCTTAACACATCCTTGGGGGAGTAGAAGTGCTCCAGAGAGTTCATAATTGTTATAATATCGTACTCGTTGCCAGTAATTTCTGAATCATCGAAGAGTGATGCCGATACTATTTTTACACCATATAGCTTTTCCCCTATATCCCTATTTCTCTCACTAGCATCTATCCCAGTGACATCTCCACCCATAACCTTTAGTCCACCTAGTATTGTTCCTATCCCACATCCAATGTCAAGTATCTTCTTATCCAGGATTTCTATATTGTTTGATTCTATCCAATCGAAGAATGGTGCCGCTACCAGTACGCTATTACCAACTTCCTGCCTACATATACCGCCTATATTTCCCCCATGATATATTTTCGGGTAATCAACCTTATTAAATCTGTCAGTTGACTCCTCGCTCATCATTGGGTTTTTATACACCAGTCCACACTTATTACATATAACATCAGTCTTGTGAAATAGGTGTTTATCCTTACTAACTAGGTAGTTACTACCCTTCCACCTACACCTCTCATGTAGGGTTGCGTATGTATCATTGCCACATATCTCACACGACCTTACCCCCTCTTCATATTCTTCTGATAATGTAGGGTCTCCAAAGCTTATATCCCTTTCCTTCATGCTGCCTCCTATAAATTTAACCAGTGTCCTTTATTCTTCTTTCTCCCATCCCAAGTATCATAGTGTAGCTTATCCTTCTTCTCAGCTAGCTTGGTTATCTTTGACTCTATTTTATTCTCAAGCACTCCAACACTATCTACATGGGAATCACCGTATTCAATATCCGTAACCAACATATTAATCATAAACGCATCGACTAGGTCATCCTTGCCCCTACCATACGCACTGGTACCACTTCCCATATTATCTTTAACGTAGATGGTCATCTCATGTATTAACATGGAACTTTTAATTCCAACTTTTCTATTCTCGACACATTGTCTAGCAAAGGAGACTAGCATTGGTTTAGTGGTTGCATCCGTCTTCCACCCCAACTTTGTTGTTGGTTTATGATTTACCGAATCCACAACCCTACGCTTAAATATATTCCAATAATCCATCTTCTGTATTTCCTTCAATACAGAATGACCATATCCACACACCTCTGGTGCTATGATGGCGTTATTATACTTCTTGGCAAGAGTAACTGCATACTGTGCCACTATGTCAGTATCCATCTTACCGTGCCACTCAGCACATTGAGTTGCAACTAAACCACCATCCCTCCTATCCAGTACACGAAACACCTCTATCGCACCGAAATCCGTATCACCGGGCTCGCCAGATGATGGATCAATTGACGCAACGTACTTCTCACCATCTATTGGTTGCTCCCAAATTTGTAGACTACCAACTATGTTAGACTCTAACATGCACCCTACTATATCACCAATCCACATTGGCTTCTTCACGCGCTCCTTATACGCTCGTAGTGCTGCCCTATCAAAAACAGGTTTACCGCTTACTATAAATGCCTCCGTATCTGTCGTTGGGTATTGTTCGTGAAAGTTTTCCAATGCTGTCTTAGTATTTATCCCAGCTCCCTGACCAAGCAAACCGATCTGTTCTCTACGCCACTTTAGTTGTTCAAGCGTACCACCCTTGGAGCCAACAATGTATCTCTCCTCATCGTCTAGTGTATCCCTTATCTCCTCCTCATCACTACCTGTTAATACTATTCTATAATCCTCGTGCTGTAACCAACTATAGAATAGTGGCTTAAATGCGCTTGTACCCTTAACAGCCCTTAACCACTCCTGATAAAACGGTTCACCCTGACCAGTCATTCCATTAGCCGTTGACTCCAACACTATAAATGTTCCGGGGGTCTTAAATGCGGTAGGTATCACAGATGTTCTCACAGTATCAGCATCTCTATAAAATGCGTACTCCGAGAAGTGTATGAAGTGCTGACCAGTACCAAGTCCTGCCTTATCGGTACATGATACTGTTCTCATTGAGGACTTCAGACCATGTCTGCCTGACTTAACCAATCTCTGTGGTAGGTCAAAATATAACTGTGACTTACTTTTAAATCTAACAGCTGGCCTTAATTCCGTTGGTAGATACTCATAGAATATATGAGACATGTTATGGATATATGAACACCCCTTATCATCGGCAGCTATGGTTATTCCGTGTCTATGTGAGATGGTATGACATTTATGAAACATCCTGCTCTGAACATAGGTAGAAACCCCGTGCCTCCTGGCCTTTAATATTATTAACTTGACAGGCTTTTTGTGTGACTCTGCAACATTCCACACCTTGTTAATCTCTTTCTGAACAAAGCGATTCCCTATGTCGAACTTCACAAGACCAACATCAGTTTGAACACATAGTAGCCGCGGAGAATAGTAATCATATTCTCCAAGCCTCGATATGTCGAAGTTAATTGTACTCACTATGTGAAAACCTCCAACTCTATATTAGCTGTATCTCCACCAACCAACTCCTCGTATGAAAAATTCTTTGGCATCTCCTTCTTGCCGTCCGACAGTAATGCCCGTAAATTTGTTGCTAATTTAATTCTAACATCTGTATGCACCATAGCTGACTTTATTACCCCATTTGCAATATCAATAACTCTAGACATCTTATTGTCGGACAGAATATCCACGGAGCAGAGGAGGTATAATATTATTTTACAATTGGCTGAGGGGTTTCCAATGTTGCTAATTAATAGGTCATACATACTGTCAACCCTTAGCTTCTCAGTGGCCTTTATCATTTCCTTGGCACCTGCTGTACTAGACCTGTCTAATTCTTTTCCCCTCTTCTCGTTACGTGCCTTCTCTATAGTACTACGCTTACAATCCTTGCATATCCAGTCGTTACGCACCATACTCGACGTGTACGTATTATACTTGCTCAGTTCAATCCCACACACCCTGCATGTCCGGCCTGAACTCCCTAATAAACTTGCCATAGTTTCCCCTAACACCGCTATTCATTTTTTTAAATAATATCTCAAGACTACAGAATAACTTGAAAACCACTATTAGCTTTGCCATGCTCTTCTCCGCGCCATCGTATCTCCTGTCGATTGCCTTGTTTGTATTTGTGCACCCAAGTGTCACAGACTGTATTACGTGCATAGCAGAATGATAGCACATTGGATGATTCAATATCTCCATTTTTAGATTCTCACAGTACTCAAGTATTTTCTCTAAATATGTATCATTGATACCATCCTTAACTACCCCACTAAAATATTCCTCTATACAATCCTTGGCTATATCTATGTTGTCAAGAGTTACCTTGTAGTAGTCAACGCCGTCCTTCACATTCTTATTTACTATGTCAAAATCCCTCTGTACGTCCTCATCGGATAGTCTGGTTAAGTTATCACTAAGTATTGATTGTACGTCGATATCCTTCGTCATAAACTGCTCAATTGCATCCTTGAATCTCATTATCTTGGTTCCCTTGATTAATGCACCACCCTCTGTGGCGTTGACACACTTAACTTTCAGCTCCTCTATATCCTTCTCGAATCTTCTCCTCATGCCGACCCATGTATCCAGAGACTTTATCGCTTTGCCGTCGTTACCCATAACCTCACATTGCTGATTCATTAACTGTGACTTCCTCATCCCATCACTAGCATGTGTTGCCCCGTTCACGTGTGTCTTACCATCTGGGGCAAATGCCAAGTCCTGCCCAACTAATACTATTGGTGAGCACCCCATATAATATGCAACCATAAAGGCTAGATTTGTTACAGACTTCCCAGTATTCAATATGCCCTTATCGAGACCAAGCCACTTAAAGTGCGCAAAATCACGAAACACAATCATATGTTTACCGTGCCATTCCTCGTAGACCTCCGGTTTGACTACTGGACAGGCTGCAAGCCATATGTCCCTCATTAGCACCTTCTTGTCGTCTGGTATCTGAGCGAAGTGCTCCCTGGTTGTTAGGTTCCTCTCAAGTGAACATACAATATCTGGAACTATAGGAGTACTATAATTTAGAAATGAATTCAGTGATGCATCTGCCGCAAAGAATACAGCCTTATCTTTTATACTATGGAGCAGGTCTATATTCTTATCGAGTGAAGGCCCAGTTGCCGCTATAACTGCTGGAACATCCTTAAATTTATTCTTTAACCCACTAACCCCAGGATTATTTAGTATGATGTCAAGGTTTTGGAATTGATGGTCCACCCCGAACCAGCTATCCTCTGGATCATTACCAAAAGAAGACCTAATATCATAAAACACCCTGCTCAATTCTGAGAAGACTGGTTTATAGTACTGCTTCGCAACTCTAATTAGTTTTGGGTGTTCTATGAATTCAGTACTTGAGAAATAATTTTTGCCAACGTCCTGTAGTATGTCATAGACAACGGAGTACACCTTATCAACTGGTAATCCAACTAGAAATCTTACACAACCGGCATCAAAAATATTTATATTCTTACCGTCCACAGTTAGCTGTAGATGTCTGTTCTCTATGAATTTTTTGAAGAGCTGTATATCAGGTTCGAACACCAGGACAACTGAGCCCGGATATAACTTGCCATCAAATAATGCCTGGAGGTAATACCCCATTCCAAGTCCACTCATAACCACTAGTCCGGCCTTATCCTCATCACCTACAACCATTCTCACATATCTCCTGGCCTCCTCAAGTGGATTTTCCGTAGAGTTCAACGTCCTACCATCACTATCACCATCACCGAGAATACACGTGCACATTCCCTCCTGACCAGTATTTCTGATTTTCACACTGTAGTCATCCTTTAGGTGTTTAACCCTCTCACTTAAATCTGGATAATTACGATCTAGTGCCGCTATGTTCTCGGAATATATGCTCATTTATTACTCTCCTTGGGGAAGCATGACATCTGCTCCTAAATAGTGTGAGACCTTTAGATTGGTACAGTTGTCGTATAAGTCAAATGGTGTTTTATAATGAGTAATTGGTTTCTCAAAGCACTCATCTATTTGTAGCCTAGATATAGTTGGGCATATTACCGCCAGCTTCCTGTCACCTATTAACTCCGAGAATGCAACGTCAAACTTAGCTGGCTTGATACCATTAACCTGCTGAAATATGTAGTGTACACCAATTCCATCCTTTGGAGAACATTTTATACAGATTGTTCCACCATCATTAACAATATTATATTTACACAGTCGAAGCACATTCATCGCTTGCATGAAGTCCCCATTTTTAAATAATGGTTCGAGTACTACAACATCTGCGGGCTCGTCTAGTATTACACCGAAATTATATTTAGACATTCTTTCCTCGCTTAACCGCACTGGAATATCATTTATTACTATGTTTACAACCTCGCCAAGTCTATTTATGACACCGCTAACAACATAGTCTATACCCCTCTCTATTCTCCTAATATACCTTACGGCCTCAGACCTAGTCAGTTTATGAAAATTAATAGCACCTGCGACAGATGTAAGACCAGGAACAACAACCTTGCCACCACCACTCCTCTTGACGAATATGTGTGGCATTATTGTTCCAATGCTAATCCTAGTATATTCCGAAAAGTCAGCAAATGGAAAACTAACTAATGGTGAGTTCCTATATAATCTTATTCCATCTAGTTTTGCACTAAACTTAGACTCAATTTCTTGTAGCGTGCTAGCCCTGTGCATTCCAGATGCCACTACTATTATGACATTATCTCTTCCAACTGTCTTTATAACATAATCTAAAACCTCCATATGCAATACAGTATTCGGCCTGAATATATCATCTGACATTATTAACACCTTCTCGTCCGACCTTAGATGTATTTTCCTTTTTATGCTCTCGCCAATCTCCCAGGACTCAAGCAATGTTGCCCCTAAACTAAGCCCTACCATAGAGTACATCATTCAACTACCCCCTTTAATAATTGTATTTATATAGTGCCTCGGCTATTGGAATATCAGACGGGACATTTATATTATATCCACGGTACTTTGGAATCCTGATTGACACATAGCATCCAAGATGTCCCTCAGATATATATCTCCTCCTCCATAGATAAAGGTTCCCACTCTTAATCTTGACGGCAGTATCTGATGGATGTGAATTACGTGCATGCCTTATGTAGCTAGGCTCTAAATTGTCATCGTGATAGTGCGAGCATACCATGTCTACGCTATTATTATCCCTAACTATCTTTATGGCACTAACGATGTCAGAAAAACTCCTAAACGGATTTGTTGGCTGAAACAACATTATGTAATCTGGATTACTTCCATCGCGTATCATTCTTGATATGGCATGCTTAACTGTTGCCATATGTGATAGGCTGTCACTGCATAATATCGCAGGTCTTTTGATTGCTCTTATTTTCGTCCCACTAAAACCGAACATCTCTGGTTTATTAGATGAGAAATATATATTTTCAAACATGAAGTAGTACCTTTCTAGGAAATCAGTTGTCCACTTATATAGTTGTTTCCCGGCCACAAAGGTTACATTCTTATATGGAATTCTAGTACTATTCGACTTAGCTGTAATTAGTGCATTTATTTTCATATCTACCTCACGTTGTCAAAACATCCGTTATAATAGCTAAACTCCTTGCCACGCTCAAGTACAATAAAAAACCCCTTACCTAACCACTTATTTGTCTTCCAATCAAATAGTGGCAGCACTGGGAAAACCCACTGATTTTCAAATGATCTTCTCAGACCCTTACATGAATTACGCCTAACACTCGTACTCTCCATTATGTTTGTTAGCTTCCTTGGAACTACGTAGTGGATATTTATACCACCTGGCTTAGTTACGTATAGCATCTTTCGCATTATTGCAAGCTGATCGTCAAAATCGTAATGTTCTAACAGTCCATAGGAGAATGCCAGGTCAAATCTCGATTTTGAAAATGGCATATCAAATACATCTGCTTTCTGAAACCCCTTATTATTCCACGCAGTATAGTACTTATCAATCTTGTGTGTCTCCACAAAGCATGCGTCGAGTAGATCACTGAGTATGCCCCTACCACACCCAACTTCAAGGCTAACAAGATCGTGAAACTCCATATTGTCTTCCATTGCCCCATAGTGCTTATTGAGACATTCAATTATGTAGTTTAGGTTGAATACAAATGGATTTATATTTAATACTTTTACACTGTTATTCTTCCAAAACTTATTCCATTCCCCCCTACTTGTCATTTATCTTTCCCCCTGTTTTCTTCAATAGCTTTTCCGCCCTTTTCATGTATCCACTAGGTATTAACAGAGCTCTTCTAATCTGTTCAGCTGAAGCTGGATCACATACGTGAATTGGTTTTCTTCCTTGGCTCATTTTAGTATCTCCCATATTTTTGAAGCTATTAGTTTACCCGCATTCCCAACACCAAAAAGGTTACTCTGTTCATACTTTGATTTCAGTTGTTGATTTAGGAAAAACAGTAGATCATAATGATCGAACCCACACCTAGTAATGTTTTCCCCACCAACCCTGCCATCTTGCCTACTGCCTACACTTAGTGATGGTGTACCCATGTATGTTGCCTCACGAATACCTGAAGATGAGTTACCTATGATGCAGGATGTTTCTGATAATAGGGTTCCAAAATCCCCTGGGTCTATATGCCGAATGAATCTAGTTGGACATCCAGCACTACCTAGCTTAGACTCCCTATATGCCTTAGCTATTTGTTCACCACCAGGGTCAATGTTATTCCAAAATATCACCTTCTGTATATCAACAGTGGATAGTATGTCTATAAAGACATCCATCTGACTTGAAGTTATTGGCTTAACTGTGTCGGGGTGTAACATGACTATGATAAACTTCTCGTTGAAGTCCAGTCTCTGTCCGGTTCCACGTTTATTGACTATGCAATCAAGTTCCGACGGTAGCCATATACCAGCCCTAAATAGTAAATCCATTGACGGACATCCATAGTTAAATGTATTTACCCTAAGTAATGCATGTTTATTCATTGCCGTTACATTGATTGCGGCAGTTGCTGTGGCTGGAAAGTGGTAATCCGATAATTGAGTGATGGCATCCCTAACCTTGTCATCTATTGTACCAGATGTTTCACCACCCTGAATATGTATTAGTGGTATATTCATATATGATGCTGCTATTGCCGTAGCCATAGTTTCAAACCTATCAGCTATTGTTATTACTGCATCTGGCCTCAGTAACTCGAGTAGGGTCGCTATCTCTATGACCCCCACCCCAACTGTCTTAGGCATCTTTCCAACTGTGTCACCTTCAACAGCCATGTTTATTCTGAAACGCTCAATATCCGGAAAGTCATTCTTGATATTGTCGATAACATTACCATATTTATAGAGAAACACACTTGAGCCAAGTATTAAACACGGTACTATTCCAGCTGGCAGGTTTCGTATAATTGTCTTGACGCGATTATAGCTACTTCTATTAGTGATAACTATGGCTAGTTTCTTCTTCACAATCTATCCTCCCGTATCCATCTATCATTAATCTATCGGTAAACATATTACTATCAAACTCCACTGATTTTATAATCATTTGTCGTGGTATCAATAATCTAGAGAATGGTTGCTTCGGGTTATTTCCAATAGCCATTGCAATTGTTATATGCGTAGGCTTATCCTCCAATAGAATCCCAATCCCAATATGAATGGTATCCTCAATCTCCAGAGCCTCCTCGTCCCATGCCGATGCATAAACTAAATCGTAGAACTCAACATAGACATATTTCATTAGAGCCTCCTACTAGTGGACACAGTCCAGTTCTTACCAATTTTAACCATTTTAAAAACACATTCCCAATTAGGTAACTTATCAACATACAATCTTATGTCGCTTGGCGTTGCAGCACCGACCTTCTCATCCGATATAGACCTGCCAGTGCCATTTTTATATATCCTCTGGACCAACTCTGAGCAATATGCTAGTATCCCATGATTATACTTCTCAGAAAAGTTCTTCCCGGTTATAGTGTCTAGCACTTGCCATACTATCCCTAGGATATCATATGGTAGACCGACCCAGTTTCTCGTCTCAGCAACTAGGGCGTTCTTTTCATCTGCTGAGATAGTTAAATCACGATAGAAATATATGTCGTGCCCCCCCCTGAAGTATCTATCAATATTATGATATGTCATAACCCTGTCGGCTGAAAATGCCTTACCAGCACCAGTATACATCTCTACGTGATTACATACTGGAATTACCCCGCTAAGTATCCCGGCAAACCTTATAAGCCTAGCAAATATACTGGTACGATGATTGGTAAATATTAAGTCCCCTACGTTGAATCCTACGAAATCGAACATCCTTGTAATCTTCCAGGCTTGTCTTGGAGACCTCACCACTACTACCTTCCTACCCTCTGATTGGTTTTCCATAAACGAATGTCCTCCCATCTGTTATATCAACTACATTAACCACAAATGTACCATCTGGATTCCAGTGTACTATCGCAAATGCAAGTGACCAATTTACCTTTCTCCCTTTGAGCCATTTATTCGATGATGCCTGACATTTTTTTAGACACCCTATACAGAATGCTGCATGGACACCATCAAAGTTACCAACACTCTCCCTCGCCACATCGTGGAAGTGCCCATACATAACATTGACACCAAGCTGCACAACCGTGTGTCTTGCATGATATAGGCCAGTATAATGACCACCATGATGAAAGTGTAGATATCCTATCTTTAGAAAATCATCATATGGCAACCAATCATAGCCTCTCTCCTCCAACCTCATGCATGCCTGTGGTGAATATTTATCCTCCAGGTATGGATGCTCATCTATGAAATTATTTAACCACTCATCATGATTCCCAAGTAATAGATGCTTTTTCTTCACCCCAGCCTTCTTGCATGATTCGTCAAATTTGTCTAGAAGTTTATTTGTTGCCTTAACATCCTTCTCCAGATCATTTATGATGAATTCTAGCGGTGGTCTCTTTTTCTTTTTGTACTTCCAGTAGGATACAGAATTCCACTCACCGACATCACCAAGATGTATGACAGTGTCTGGCTTCACTAGCTCTATTGCCTTGCACACTATATTGACCGCCTTAGTATCTTGTAGAGGTGCATGTGTATCTGGTATGACTATTGCTACCTTTGTCTTATGTTTCATATATTTCCCCCATTCCATGTGTTATTTTCTTTCAAAGGGCACCACTGTTCCACTAGGAAGAACACTCCCTTTAATAATAATCAATCTATTCTTCCACCTGGTCGAGTACCTCTCCTTCATTGGCAATTCCCTGTCCTGCATCTTTAGTTGGCCGTTCCCAAGCATTGTTTCAATCTTCTTGAAATTCAGAATCTCAGTAGATAGCTCTTCACCGGTACTCGCTATCTCAGATGTCGGACCAAACATACCCCTAATAGCCATGTGTATCTCTACATACTTCACACCCTTGGCAACTGCTATTATTCCAGGAAGATTATCTGCTGCATGATCCGAATATCCTATCTCAACATTTGGTATGTCCTCAAAAAATTCCCGAAGTCCATCAATTCTATCCATGTTCATTTCTGAATTAGACGGTGGGTAAAGAGAAACGCAATGCATAACCACGATTTCAGGTATGTGACTATTAAGTGCAAAGTCACGTATATGTTCAAGGGTTCCACATCTATCAGGGGTATCCGGTATTACCGTCTCCATCATTCCGGTTGAAATTACGAGCTTCTTTATTTTATTACTCCTCATTAATTCACATGCAAGCTCATTATCAAATTGTCCAGATGCTATTTTAATGTTACTTGAAAACCTCAAAGCTGTATCCAATAATTGAATCTGGCTAATAGTAATAAGGAGTTCCATTCCTAGCGTTTTAACTGTTTTAGCTATATCGGAAAGCGATCCAACCTCAAGCTCAGATTGTTTATAGAATAGTCTCTTGTCAGCCCACTCCTTTCCCATATTACCTGTATCGTAAAGCTGAACCTTGAACATAGAGCAACCTGCTGCTGCTGCTGCGTATGCTGCCTGGTGTAGTAACTTGTGATCCCCTTGCCAGTAATTTGCTGGCTCTGCTATTACTTTTACCATCTACTTCCCCCATTTAATAAAGTTTCTAATGTTAATAAAAAACATAGGTACTACGACTATCAGTAATCCATAAGTGGTATCGTTGGTCAGGCAATAGATAATCCACAATACATTGCATATCGCAAACAGAATAAAGCTATATCTCTTCTTATTCCCTATGCTCCACGCACCACATAATTCAAATATGCCAGCTGCCCAATCTAGCATTCTACCCCCAACTCCTTAGCTACTATTATACCTGCCTTCTTGACCAGCATGTCTTTATTTACGACCACATACCCGTGATCCTCTATCACTTTAACCGCGGCACTGTATATTATCGTTGTCGGTTTTATCTCCACGCTACTTATCCTCCTTGATCGCACTAATGAACAGTGCCATTGGCAACAACACAAACGAAACGATTACACCCGCACCGAAATACAGCACAAACATTCCTAATAAAATTAGTCCCAATATCTCCACTCCTTATTTTAACCTCCAGTATATTGATGCGATATTCCTCACCTGATGTCTTGATACTTCCTTACCATCACATGTTTTTATTGCCCAATATCTATGTGGCATCTGTAGCTGGAATGAGCAATCACCCTCTCTGCTTGCATCAATAATCCTACCATCAATCATAATAATCCTTGATATCTCTACATCAATCATATCATTTGTATGGCTATTCCCCATTCTCATCCTCCCCCATCTTACTAAGTTCCTCCACGTAAAATCTTTCTTCCTTGGTCAGCTCCTCATTGTTCTCCAGTTTTCTCCTTACACTTCTAAGGGTTTCATTCCTATCATTTAGTATTTCCTTAGTAGATTCAACGTCTTCCTTGAAGGAGATAGGTGTTTCTGGGCTAGCATCAGTCATTTTCATCCACTTCTTTGCAGTAGTTTTTATACGTTTCCCGCCAAACTTACCCACTATTCTTGTTTGTTTCCGTATCCTTTTCATTCTCCACCATCTCCTGCTGTCTCTTAGCGATTACTCTGATCTCGGATAGTATCTCATTAACTACTACCCCAGCCTCCAGCATAATTCCCCCATCTTCCTCCGTTAATAGCATTCAGACCATCCATCCGGGCTAATAACCCTTATGTGATTATTAAGGTTGGCAATTTCTACCTCCAGTGAGCATATCGCAGCCTTGAGTCGCATTATCTCCATATCCTTGTCCACACACATTGGACAGTAATTCGTAGTGTCGAGGATTATCTTGCCACAGCATGCTGTCTCCACATCCTCAGTTCTAGTCATTTTGTAATCGCAGGTTGTCTCCCCACGGTCCACTGTACCGTATGCACTTTCACAAATTCCCATGTCTCTTCTCCCTTCTCATTAACCACTATACCTATACTAGCATGGTAAAAATGTTTTGTCAAGTTAAAAGCAGTAATATGGCAAAAAGTTTAGCTGACATAAGATACCCTATAAAGATTCCCTATGATAGGATAGTATTAGTAGTTAAGAATAGTTTTTCCCATGTTAGTATTATCCTTGTTCTACTAATCATCTGATAATACTTTAACTAAAAATAAGAATATGATAGGTAAAGGATAAGAGTCTTAAAGGATAAGATAGTATAAAATGATAATAGTATATACAGCCTTCTATATACTAAAATAGTGTCAATGGAAAAGAAATCTGGGTGCATAACAGGTATTTATGTCTATTTTATCCTCCATAACATACCCTACTCAGGTACAGAATTATTATTTTTTATTATTTTTTCTCTATTTTTTTAATTTTTCTATATATATAAGCCGTGGTACCACTACCTAATACATTATATCCCCATATTCGAACCCACGTACCCACCCTCTACATATATCCTTTATACATATACCATTAGTACACACATACTATTAAATAAACTAATAATAAATATATAAACATTATGATATCGTAATATTAATCACACTGAGTATAATAAATAATCATACTAATATTATATCATGGTATATAAATAATATTACCCCTTATTGGTGCATATACTCCACCATTGGCACTCATATTATGTAAACTATTGGTATATAACTGTGATATAGTGTAATGATATTGTATGGTTATAATGATATAATTGTATACCTAGTAACTAAGTATATTTGTCTAACAAATACAGTATATTACAA
>Ga0307928_10001083_pt1 | contig 20509 bp, 25 predicted proteins | sample AceLakmetagen232_FD_201815 | JGI IMG/M metagenome (GOLD analysis project Ga0307928, IMG submission 201815) | Saline water microbial communities from Ace Lake, Antarctica - #232 | ecosystem: Environmental > Aquatic > Non-marine Saline and Alkaline > Saline | place: Antarctica: Ace Lake... | reverse complement strand
ATTTTCTTGTATTAAGATAGATTCTAATTCTGATAATGAAACTAATAAGAAGGTTAATATAGACAAAAAGAATATAAGTAACGATATAGAAAACAATTCTGAATTATTAGGTGTAATTAAAAATCTAAAGTATGATTATGAATTACTATTAAAAAAGATTGATAATATAGAAAAACATTGTTACGAAAATGAATCTGATATAGATTCAGTAAAAGGTAGTGTATCATTAATAAGATTGGATTATATCGATGTTGTAATGCAAGATATTCAACTTATTAGCAGTGATTTGTCTACTGTTCAAGTAGATATGAAAAATAAAATTGAAGGATTAGGAAATTATATTACTGTTGATTTATTAGAAATTTATCATATTGAAGGTGCTGCGTATGCTTATACATCTGCTGCAAATAAATTACAAGAATTGAACGCAATGTTAATGACAATTTTACCGTTAATAGAAAATATTAAATTAACTATGTATAGGTTCAACGAAAAAGTTAGGAATGAAATAAATAAACAAAATCAATAAATGATGGATGTGCTACTATAAACTTTAAAAATTATTCATTATCAATTGCAGGAGTTATAGTAGCAATTGATTATTTTTTTAACAATATAGTTTATGATAATTTAAAAAATTTATTTGTTGCACAAGATGCTCAAATTTTAAATGATGCTGGATGTGTATTGGGAATTTCATTATTAAAACCATTATATGAAATTAATGGAATTGTTATTCCTGTTCCAAATGCAATAGATGCAATATCCATTCCAGTTATAATTGGGCTTGTTGCTGTTATAGTAGAGTTAGTATTAAATATAGATTTAAAATTACATCATTATATTATGATTGTTTTATCATTATTTGCATTATCTAAATCATTTGGGTTATTTTTAATTTTACGTTCTGGACAACAATGTATAGATTTTGCTAATTCATCAAATAGTTTATTTTCTTTATTACTAGGTGCTGGTGTATTATTTGGTTCATGGAAATTAATAAATATAATTCCAACAAAATTTAAGAGGAAATGATTATGCCAATACCACTAATATATATTGGCATACTTGCTGTGATAGGAATATTTGGAGCTAGTATTTATAAAATTAATCAATATGATATAGAACCTAGTCCAGTGGGAGTTATATCAAGTATCGAAACAGGATTATCAGATGTTACTAATACATCTAATATAAATTCATCTATAAATGATAGTGCAAATTCTACATATGGTAATATTTTATCATCTTCAAATAATGATGTATTATCACAAATAGGTATTAAATATGATATATTTAAAACAAATATATTTGATTTATTAAATTCATGGAATGTAGATGCATATAGTATGATATTTGATATTTGTTTTTTTGCTATAATTTTATTTTTAATATTCTTTTTACTTACAAAATTTACATCAAAAATTACAGATATGGGAAAATATATAGTATTAATTGCTATTGCTTTAATAATAGTTATATTGATTGTTCAAAGCGGTGGAATAAATGTCTAATACAAAACATTTAAAAATACATGATTATATATTATTATTTGCATTATTTATTATTATTACATTTACTGTATATGATTTAATAGGTGATAATGTACAAAACAAATATTCAATTAATTCATTTGAATTAACAAATTTAATTTATGATGATAATATATATGATATACATAAATATGATACAACTACAATTGAAGGTTTAAATAATGCATTAGATGATTCAAATATTGATAAAAAATATTATGAAATAAATACATATAATTGCAGAGAATTTTCTGTTGCATTATCTACATATTTACAATTATATGGATTTGATTCTGGTTTAACTGATTTTTATCCAGATAAAGATTCTGATGATATATATGGTCATAGAATTGTTTGGGTTAAGTTAGATAATGGTACGATATTTGTAGAACCACAAAATGATAAAATATATAATCCATATACTTTATATGCGGAATATAATGAATCAACCGTAGATAATATAAATATAATTATATTAAGAGATTATAAAATGATGAATACATTAGATATAACATATTATTATAAATCAAATAAAACTTTAGAAAATGATATAAATAATGGGGAATTTTATATGGAATTGTAATGTATTTAATAGTAAATATGTTTATATAGTTTAAAAGTTCTGGAGCACAATATAGTATAGTATAAGGAGATAGTATAATGGTAAATTTTATAATTATAAATGAGGTAAAATAATGAATGTTAAATTACGTTTATTATTAAGTTCATTATTAATAATATTATTACTAAGTAATAGTGCAAATGCAACTTCTTCTGATTGGTTTGAAGATTCTGTATTTAATACTACTATATGGGAATGGGTAAATCCACCCACAAATAGTTATGACATAGGGACAACTTTGCATAATTATATGTTCGTAAATACTACGAATGATAATAATCCTGATGAAACATCATCATCTGAAAACAATTTATCAATAATGACATATCAAAGACAACCTGTGGTGGATTCAGAATTTAATGTGTCACTTCCACTAAATGCTTATTTGCAATCTACAAATTATGAAATAGTTGCCCTTGTTCTTGAAAATGATAGTTCTAATCACATCTCAATTAATGTGCTACACAATTATAATAATAAGGATATAAGATTTGATAAAGTTGTTTCAGGAAGCAAAACGCAGATTGTCAAAACAACAAGTATTCCTCAATTAAATACTTCGGATATGCTGGTTAAATTTGAGGTATATGATGATGCAGGAACAACAAAAATAAATACTTCGTATATTCTGAATGATGGTATAGTTGTTTCACAAAGCACAGATAATATAGTTCCATTTGATATAAATTATGTTGGAATTGTGTACTCGTCAAATTCTGCATCTGATACCTCTTCATATGTCAAAGCATTTATATGGAATGATGAAGAAAATCCATCTGGCACCACGATATCTTTAAATATTGATTTAACTGATGGAACATCTAACTCAGGTAAAATTGAATTGAATAATGTTAGTATTAATATATCAGCTCTTTACGATTATATTGAATCAGAAAAAGGAACTGTCCTTACAGAATCAGATTATATTTCAAAAATAGATAATAATACATGGAATATAAAAGCTCTTTTATATAGTGATGACGGTGGAGAACTTATAGCAGATAGTAAAGAAATACGATTTTCAAGAGAAGTTACAGCAGGATATAATGCTGTTCAATGTACGATAAATTTTAAAGATACTATTGTTAATTGTTGGGATAATACAAATGATACATATATCACAACTGGATTTCGTAATTGGATGTTTGAAAGCAATTCAAATTTAAACAATGTTACATTTAATTCATTAAGAAAAATATTTTTTGGTAGTGGAACAAATCCTGCTGAAAATATCACAATGAATGATGTATTTATAACAAATTGGTATGAACATATTACAATGTATGGTGATAATTGGACGGTTGATAATTTACATATGGTAGATGCTAATCGAACTTATTATAGTAACCATGGTGGAATAACCGATGGAATATTAAATAATTCAGTATTGAATGATATTTACATCAATTCATATGAATCATTTGATAAACCTACTCATGATATTACATATAACTATGGTATTCATATTGGCGGATTCAACAATAGTATAAGTAATGTACACGTAGAAAATTCAATTTATAGTGGGTTGGTTTATTTTGGTTCAAATTCAACATTAACAAATGTGTTAATCAAAAATTGTGAGCATAATTCAATTGAAACAAGAACAGGTAGTTCATACGTAGTAGACTATAATATATGGGATAACGTAACTATTATTGGTGGTAATGGTACAGGTATTTATGACTCTGCATTATTGATTACGGCAGATGAAGGGAATCCTATGAATGGTACTATTTTTAGGAATTTAACGATTAACCATGATGGTACAGGTGGTGCTATCAAACTGTCGGGTGAAACAGGCGGAGTTAATGGGTTTTTGTTTGAAAATGTAATAATAGAACGTAATCCTATATTTTTCATTGGTGGAGTTCATGATTCAGTGTTTATAAACATGTCAATGAATGTTACAGACACATCAAATTCTATTCAATGGACTTCAATATATAGTACAAACGATAATATTACATTTATAGATACTATTTTTGGAAAACCTCAATATATAAATGGTAGTAGTAATATTAAATTTGCTAATACTGATGAAGTAGATATATATGTTACATTTGATGATAGTAATTATACAATGTATTATTTAATTAATCCATTAATAACCAATACTACAAATTATCTAGTAAATGAAGCGAATATATATTTGAATTCGACAATTATAGGATTAGATGGTGACGGTAATGATTTCACGAATGCTACTACTAATGAAAATGGAATATTAAATTATTCAGAAAGAAGATATGTTCCATATTTTACAAGAGATTCTGTAGATGGATATACATACTATAATGAATCAACAATATTTGTAGACAAAGATGGAAAATCGAATGAATCTGAATTTTTACTTATAAATAATACATGGCATTCTACGGATTTAAATAATATAAATAGTCCGATTATAAAACTTATGTTAGATGTGGAAGGTACAGGAGAAATTATATTATCTATTATATCATCCACACCTACTAATACAACAATATATAGTATATATGGAACTGAACAAACATTCTTTATTGAAACTAATAAAGAATGTACTATTTCATTCTATAATAGTAGTAACTTGTTACAAACAACCACTTCAACAACAAATGGAAGTTACACATCAAATTCAACCATGCCTGTTGGAACTTATAATTTGAATGCGCATGCATATGATAATGATACTAATACTGCAAAAGAATGGATATGGATTATAACAGAACCTGAAGAAGATGAACAAACGTATTCATCAATCGGTGGTGGATTACCATTTATAATTCCATCAATAAGTGATGATACAAACAATACTGATACAAACAACACATATAATGATAATATAGAATATATAAAATCAAACACAAATGGGATATTATTAATACTTATTGGAATAATTGGAATAATATATATAATATATGATAATAAGGTTTAAATACCTTTATACAAATATAACTATAATATAAAAATTGTGGTAATATAATGAATAAAATAAAAAAGTTAATATTATATAGCATTGTACTTGTATTGATATCATGTAATACAAGTGCATTTACATATTTACCATCAAGTGATTATAATAATATTACTGATATGGATAATTTAACATATTTTCCAAGTAATAATGAAAGTGGAACATTTGAACAAATAAGTGAATATCCTGAAATAAAACATGAAGATGATATTAACATTTATTTTTCATTTAATATTAAATCTTTGGGTACAGATGAAATTATATATACCTTTTATAATAAATCTATAAGTACATATGATAAATCTAGTTCCTTTAATTTTAATGGTTCAGTTGAAGATGCATTATTTTCATCAGAATTAAATGAAAACTATTTTCCATTAAAAATAAAAATAATCTCAACACAAAGTGGAACAGATGGATTATATGCAAGATTTTATGGTATAAATATATCTACATCTAATTTTAATACATCATTACCAATATCATTATATACAGAAAACAATATAACAAATCCAGCATCTAATGCATTAGATAATGATACATATATTGATTACAATAATTACACTGCAGTTGATATATCAACTGATTATAATACAATATATAATGAAAGTGAACAACAATATTTGATTACAGATATAAATGTTTCAAATATTAAAGATGTATATAGTAGAATAAATATAACATTAGAAGCACCTAAAATTTATATGGGTTCACATTATTCAATGAATACTGAATTATATAACTATAATACATTAGAATATGATGAAATTGAATTCAATGCATATACATTCACCACATCGAATCCACATTTTTTTAATTACTTAAATGATTATACTAATAGCTTTTATATAAATAGTCAAAGTATTGACGCAAAATATATAAAAGATGATATAATTAAATTAAAATTATACACAAATAGAGATTTAGATTTACCAGTAGCTGGATTTGCACCTTCCCCATTATATATAGACGAAATATTTGTAAACATTGAAGATTTTAAACCTAATCCTACATACAATATAACAAATATATCATCAAGAGTATTATTATCTGATACACCAATTATAACATTTAATGATGGATATGATTTTAATAATTATAATACATCTAGTTATATTTATTTTGGAAATGATGAAGATAATTTAATTTATGATGGAGAATCTACAAATGGTACATATACATTAGGAAATAATATATCATTATCATCTGGAACAAATTATTATAAATTAGCAACATTTAATGGACATGTTTTATCTAATTATTCGATTACATATTCATTTATAGTTAATTCAAAGCCTGAAGTATCTAATGTAAGTATATATCCAATATTGCCATCAGTGTTAGATAATCTAAGTATAATAAATAATACAATAACAGATATTGATAATGATAATATTTCGATATTTTATAAATGGTACAAAGGTGGCATATTACAATCAGATTTAAATACTCAAACAATATTAACTGACAATACAAGTTTAGATGAAATTTGGAAAGCTGGTATAATTGTTAATGATGGTTATGAGAATACATCTGAAATATTATCTCAATCTGTACAAATAGGTAGTACAAATTCTGCACCAACACTTACAAATGTCACATCTAATATATATAATGCAAAATATAACTCTGAAATTATATTTGAAATTATAGGTGAAAATGACGTTGATAATAATGAAATGAAAATAGAAGTTGGTTCTGAATCTGGATTATCAGATATAAATATATCAGAATATTCTTTAGATAATTTAAGTATATTATTTAATATGGGATATGATGATGGAAATTTACATGAATATTTTATAAGGCTTAATGATTCGAGCCTAACGTCACAAGAGCATATCATCGAAATAGAAAGTGATAATTCTAATCCTAACATAAATTTAGAAAGTTTATCATATAATGTAGGAGTTCAAGGAGATTCATTCATAGTATCTTTAGATACTGATGTAGGAAATAGTTATTTAACATCTGTAATAATGAATGTTCAAAGACCTGATGCAACTACACAAAATTGGACAATGAATATAAATTCTGATACTACATGTAGTTATATTTATACTACTACATCTGATATAGGAACATATATTATAAATGAATATTATATAGCTGATGCAAGTGGTCATACTGCAACTATATTATCTGATTTAAACTTTTATATATCGTCAAGTTCATCTGCTAGTAGTGGTGGCAGTGGTTCTGTAATAATTGATAAATCTGATGGAAACTTAATTATAACTCCATCAAAAATTGATGAAACAATGTTTTATAGACCATTTAATAATGAATCACAAACATGGTATTATATACTAGATAGTAATTATGAAATTAAATCATGTAAAACAACTGGAGAGTTTTATTGTGAAATTATAGATAAAAATAAAGTAAAAATAATGTATGATATAAATAACCAAGATTTTATATCATCATATACAAATTCAATATTAACACTTACTGATATAAGTAACGAAATAGTAAATATAGATGTAAGTTTATCTGTTGTTAATGTTGGTGCATATATGTTTGATACTAATATCTATATTGGGTATTTTGATGGTGGTTTATTAAATTATTTTGTATATTATGATAGTGAGAATGGAAATATAAAAGGATTAAGATTAATGATATTTGTGTATATGGGTTTATTTGTATTATTAGGTAAACTTATATATGATGGATATATAAATATAAAATAATATAGAATTTATGGAGTAAATAAATTATGAATTGTATTATATTAAATAAGATGCAACTAATAAAATTAAAATTAAATATTCATGTTGAGGTAAAACCATGAATAAAAAACAAATATTTGTAATTGCATTGATACTGATGGTATTGTTTGTTGGTTTTGCAAGTGCAGCAGATAACAAGAGAGTTGTGTCAGTTCAAAAAGACATTGAAATAACACCTGTCAAGTTACAATATAAACAGATTGTGGTTGATGGTGAATTGAAATTTGAAGATGCTTATCCAATGATTAATGATAAATATTTAATTACAGCTGTATATAATAATACAATTTATACACAAAATGAAGAATATGGTGCATCTATTAATACTCCTGTAATTGATATTAATAATATTATTGATATAGATATAATAAAAACTAAAATGTGTTTTGTATATGACAATAATCCTATATCAATATTAAAAATGAATTTAAATAATATTGATTATTATTCAAGTGATTCATTTGGAACAAACGAAGAAAACAATGAATTAATTATAACAACAATATTAGAATCTGAATATGATAATATATTTTCTGGAACTATTTCTGGAATATTATATACAACAAAAGATGATACAACTACAAGAAATAATATTAAAATCAATTTTATTAATACTGGTGTATATGTATCAATTCCTGAAATATTACCTTCAATAAAAAATACTAACATAGATGATATATTTATAAAATCTAATAATGAAAATGGAATGATAAATGGGATTAGAATTATACCATTGAGTATAATATTAGTAATAATATTAATAATGTTGTATTATAATAAAAAGGAATAAAACAATGAAACCAATTAAAAATTTATTTTTAATTTTTATTCTTATATTTGGTAGTGTATTTATACCAATGGGTAAGAATATATTTACAGGTAAAAAAGTATTATTCAATGAGAGAGGTTCATTTGGAGTTAATGTTATTGCAGCAGTAACAAGATATGGTAAATCTTCATTAGTTAAATTATTGTATGTAATGATTTCAAAACATAGACCAGTATTAGTTTTCGATTATAGAGGTGAACACATAGATAGTATGTATTCAAATTTTAAATCAAGAGATTATATTGCTGGTGTAAATAACTTAACAATATTAGAAGATTTTGGATTTATGATAAGTGATTTTACAAGTGTATCTGATTGGAGAAGTTTAGGATTTGCATCAAAAGGTGCATTGATGATGTCAGAATTATCAAGACGTGTTGATATACATAAGAATGATCCAGATATATTTTATCGTTTATTATTAGATTTACCTGACACCAATGAAGAAATTACAGCATTTAATGATAAATATAAACACTTAAATTTATCATATGAAAACAGAATCAATTCATCATCAAAAGATTCAATTGTTAATAGTTTTAGATTTACTATGAAATCTGGTATATTTATTTATCCAGATGAATTAGAAGATGGAACTAAAAATTATATTGAAGATTTCGGAAGATATATGTATGAGCATAGAAATGTAATAGTTAATCTTAAAATGAATGAATTAGATGAATTTATTGCAAAAGCATATGCAGGTAAATTGTTAGAACAATTAGCACCATGGCTTACATTAATTAAACCATGTATAATATTAGAAGAAGCTGATATATTAGTTCCCAATGTTGTGGATAGAGACGACCAACCATCATCATTGACACAAGCTATTAAATATGTAATTAAATTACAAAAATATAATCCTGAATTATTCTTTATTTGTCAAGATTTGGGAAGGTTAAATTCCACTGTTGTAGGTAATGCACACACTTTGATATTGGGGCAAATGCCTGACGATACGTATTCAAAATATCGAGAACATACACAAGATTTAAGATGGGAACATGATGATAATTACAGAGAGTTTGCTGTGGTAACAAAAGGTAGAAAATGGGTTGAAAAGATGGTTCCATTAGATTGTCCGTGTAAGAGCTGATAATATATTTGTGTAAAGATATAAATAAATACGATTACTAGATACTGATTATATATTATCTAGTGTTACCTTTATATACTATAATAGATAACCTATAATACGGAAAAGGTACGGATAGTCAGGGACTAAGTGAAGTACTACATAGGTATTAAAAGATAATACTGTGTTAAAAATTAATAGGAGATAAAAAATAATGACTGGAAATCCATTCGATATGTCTACATGGGCAGCAATAATTGTAGCTGGTGTTGGTGTTGGCTATTACATGTATAGGAAATCCCAGAATAAACAAGAACGTGGTAGAGATGTAATGTATGGTGCATTACTTGTTTCTGCATTGATTCTTACAGGTGGTAGTGCTGGATATTTCACTGCTGCTGATACTGGGATAAATGATGTTGGAGATGTATCTGAAACTGGTATATCAACTATAATTGCACAACCTGTAGATACATTGACTGTTATTGCAACTGATGGAATGTCACTTGCTAATGATGAAGTTGATGGAACAATTAATATCTATAAGTCAGGTACAAATCCATCTGACCCACTAGCAAGAACACTTGACACAATCACTGTTTCTGATGGTGATGGTAATTCAACAGATAAGAAAGTACAAACAAATACAGATTATGTAGTTGGTCTTTCTGGTTCTGGATATTATGATACTATGATTGGAACTGCTGTTGTATATCCATATATTATGGATGCTGCATCACAACAGGTAACAATTGAAGTTATCACTACAAAGACTGGAACAATCGCAGACCCTGTTGACGAAACAGAAACAACTGATTATTTTGGTTCTGCTACAACAACATATAATACTGCTGCAAATTCCGTAAATGCATCTGGTTCAACTATTACATACAATAAAACTGCTGGTTCAGATTCATTTGTTCACCCTATGACAATATCTGTTAGTGGTGGAGTAGCTGAATTGAAGAACGCTGTACTATGTCCTGTATGGGATACAACCAATCCACCTGAAGGAAACGAATATAGCTCAATTGTAGCAACTAGACTTTCTGGAAATGATTTGGGAATTCCTGGCAATGTATTGTCTTACTGGAGTACACAAACCTGTATACCTCTTGGAGATATACCTGCTGGTTCTTATTCAAAGTATAACTTTGCATACACTGTTGCTGAATCAAATGTAGATTCAAACGATGATTGGAAATGGGCAATTGATGATATGGGAGATTACCTAGGTAAGGATATTTTCCTGGGAACAAAGGCAAGCGCACAAACTGAAAACATTGACCACACGACATAAGCAAATATGAGGGAATATTCCCTCTTTTTTATTTATTTATTTGAGGAATTTAAAATGGCAAATAAAAAAATGATATATGGTATCGTTTTTATTGCTATATTATCTATTTTCATTGTTGCTAATAATTCTGATTATTTGAGTTTTGCTTCTTCTGATTTTACTTTTACGTCTATTGATTCTGATATTGATATTATTTCTAATGATAATGATTTAGAAAATGCAAATTTTCTTATTACTGCTGTTGTTAATGGTGGTGGACAATCATTATCTGGGATGATTACGCCTTCTAATTTTAAATCCGAAACTGGATATGATACAGAAAATAACATTGTTATAAGATGTGATAATGTAGAACAAAAACTACAATATCCAATCTCAAATACTGGTAATAAATTATTTAATTATTACTATGAGATTGAAGATTCTTATGAATGTCCAGCAGAAGCTGAGAATACTTTAAGATTCAAAGGTGACATATTAGGATTTGGTAAAGGTGCAATCTGTGTATATAGAGAGCAAACTGGTATATTTGGGAAATTGCAAACTGTACCAAATAGAGCAACATCTATGGAAATTATTGTAGATAATGGTGATGAAAGAATATCAAAAACATTAAGCACTGTTGGTTCATTAGAAGATTCAAAATCTGTTAATTTATACGATGGAAGTACATGGATTGGGAATGTTAAATGGGTAGGAGATTTAGATTCAGGAAAACAACCACCTGATGGAACAAGTTATAAAGCATATTATTCTGATACATCTGATAACTGGAAAGTTATAAGTGAATTAAGATATAATGAATATCTTTCAGAACAAATTAAATTAGAAGCGTTTCTGGAAGGGAGAGAAGTTCAAATAGCAACTTCAAGAGTATATGCAGTAGATGCAATAGATGATATATTAGATGATTATGATGATGTATATTCGACAGTAATAAATAAAAGAGTTACAAGTATTGATGGAAGTGCTGTAACTGTTGGTGATAGTTCATCTATATCTAATGCTGATGTAGAATTTATAGCTGATACATTATATGGTTATCCTGAACTTTTAATGACATTAGATGCTGAATATATAGGTATTGTAATTCCTACTGGCGAACCAGAAATAATTGCAATTGAATGTGATGAATTTCTTAGTGGGAATAACAATGGTATATGTTATGTTAAAGTAAAAAATATTGGGGATAATAGTGCGTCATTTAGTGTTTCAATGGAAGAAACATATCCATTTAAACAAACAGGTACATCAGATGTATTAAATATTGATTCTGGCGAAATTCGTACATTTAATGTAAATATTTTTACTGATACATATGGAACTGCAATATCAAAAGATATAAAATTTAAAGTAATAGATTACAATAATCCTGATAATTTTGATACAGATACTGTTAAAATATCAATGTTACAACCAGCACAATGTGTTGAAGGTGATTATAACATAGAAGGAAGAATTGTTTATCTTTGTGAAAATGGTCAACAAACTGAAATACTTAGATGTGATTATGGAGAAGAACCCAAAAAAGAATCAACTGATAAATATGTATGTGAACCAGATGTTAGTACAATTTATGAAGACCAATGTCCAAATATAAATATAGGAACAACACAAATACCTGATTATCCGTGCATAGTAAAAGTATTCATCGAAACATATAAGATTATAATACTTGCTATAATTGCTGGTAGTGTTTTGGTTATTGGGTACGTTGGAATAAATGTTGTTAAAGTATATATTAATACAATAACTGGTGGGTTATTGGATGTAGTACTAGATAAAATATTTAAGAAAAATGGGTGAATATATGAAAATAGGAAAATATAATGTTAATCCAATTATATTGGGAATAGTTTTAATATCATCAATATTTGGATTAATTTTAGTTAATGGAGATAATGAATTGGGTTTACCATCTAATCCATTTATAGATTATCCAGAAGAATTTGGTATTATTTCTGTAATACCATCAACTAATATTGCACATCAAGGAGATAATGTAATCTTAAATGTTACTGTATATATAGATGAAAAAGATTTCAGTGAATTTTATAGAATATATACAATAACACCTGTTGGAACAAGAGCATCTGGTGGATTATATTCAAATGTATATGATGCTGGTGAACAACATTTCAATGTTAATTGTGGCGTATATAAATATGGAGAATATACAACATATATAGCAAAAGAATCTGGTGGAAATGTAGAAGTTTCAGAATATGTAGGAACTTTTATAATAGAGGATAGCTGGTAATATGGATTATAATAAATATATAACAAAAAAGAATATTATAGGAATAAGTTTATTGCTTATTTCTGTAGTATTGTTATCTTCTTTTTTGACAATAATACCATCAAATATGAAAGTATTAAATATTGATGATGATGTGTATTATGCAGACAATGGAGATAGTATAACAATAAATGGAAATGCTATAACTACATATTTTAATGGAGATGAAAAATATGATGTAGTTGTATATACTCCTTATAGTTCTGGGTATGTTGCTACTACAATTGTAAATGATTATAATCCTTCATCAACAACATGGAGTTTTAGTGGTAAATATAATGTAGAAGCATCTGGAACACACATGATTGTTATTATGTCTTCAGAAGGAGCACAATCAAGTGACTATGATTTTACTATAATGCCTAGTTCTGGGGCAAGTGATTCGGATGGAGTAGGTTATTTAGCAATTTCAACTTCACCATCAGGTGCAAAATGTTATATTGATGGACAATATAAAGGAAAAACTCCAACACAAGATAAATTAACATCTGGTGACCATACAATATCATTAGAATTAGATGGATATGATGATATAAATGATGTACAAACTGTAAACGATGGAAAAACTACTACAAAATCTTATAGTTTTGATGGAACAAATAATGATAATGATGTAGTAGTAGAAGATGAGCTTGGTTCATTGAATATATATGGTTCTCCAACTGGTGCTAGTGTATATGTTAACGGAGATTTATATGGTTCATTAAGTGATGAATTTGAATTAGAAGATGGTACATATAATATTAAAGTAACAAATACTGGATATAAGGATATAGCACAATATGTTAATATTGTTTCTGGCAAAACAACTAATTTGTATGTGGAACTAGAATTAGAATCTTCAAATGATGATTCAACTGGAACATCAGATAATGATGGAGAAAATAAAACAACTGAATATATATTAACTGGAGCAATTGTAGTTGGCGTAGTTGCTATATTATTTAAAAAGAAGTGATAACATGAAAAAGAAAGATATAATTAAATTTTTTACTAAGAATGATTTAGGTAAATTCTTATCATTCTTAATAATTGTAATGTTAATAGTAATGTTAGTTATGCCATATGGTATGTTAATGTTGATATTGGCATTTGTTGTATGGTATATAGTAATGAATTTGAAATCAATTAAAAAGATATTAAAATTAAAGTAAGAGATGATAAAATGAAGAAAATAATTATTTTATCTTCAATTTTTTTAATTCTTTTATCTGTTAGTAGTGCTAGTGCATTACCATTTGGATTAGATAACTTATTTAAGAATGAACAAATTGAACAAGCAAAGGAACAATATGGAATAAATAATATTAAAGATTATGATTTAAATCCAAATGGAGAAATGCTAACCAATACTATGAGAATACAAAATTTAAATACAATTCAAAATAGACATATTGCAACCGAATATATGAATAATAACGGGATGAATTGTATCTTTATTGATACAATGAATGAGGATTATTATTTACAAGCAAATAATGGTATAGTAAATGTTTGTAATCAAGATATGACAATTAAATTAAATGATAAAGACACTAAAGAAGTAATAGAATTTATAGAAGATTCTATGCAAGATGGGAAAATTAGTTCTTATGAAAGAATAAAAGCAATGTTTAAATTTAGAAATTTAAATTATCAATTTAATTAAGGTGAAATTATGAAAGATAATCAAAGAAAAGCATTGTTTGCTAAGCAAGGAAATGGAAAAAATAGTGCAAGTAGAATATCTGATGTACCACAAGTAACTAATACTTATGATAGGAAAGTATATAATATAAATGAAATTAAATTAAAAGATGGAATAATAGACATTATTCCTATTAAAATTACAAATTTAACAAATGTAAAAACACAAAAACAATTCAGAACACAATTATTTACTGATTTAGGAATTAATATAAATCAAGCAAATGAGGAAGGATTAGCACTTAGATTTAATTTGATAGATAAAAATGACGAAGAATATACTATTCATGTTGATAATCATGGATTAAAATCATATAGTTTGGATGGTAATAAATATGGTAATAAATATGAATATCAAAAAGGTGCATATATAGGCAATGAAATTTCATTCAGACAAGCAATGAATGAATTAAATAATAAAAAAGTAACAAATTGTAATTATTCAAAATCACATTTTTCTAATATATTAGATATTGATATGAAATAATTAAGGTGAAACTATGGCACCAAAAAATAAAATTCAAAGTACAAAAAAATATGCATCAGAAATGGCAAAATTAATTTTCCCTTTTTTTACAACAGGATTAGGATTATGGATAATATTTGATATTATAAAAGAAGATGCAAAAGAATTATTGTATGAATTTGGAGATTTTGAAAAAATTATATTTGCATTATCATTAATTGCATTTGGTGTAGTATATGGTGCCAATATACTTAAAAAATTAGATAGGTGGATTTAATGTTAAAATATGAATATAAAAATGTAGTAATTTTAAGTATTCTTAACTTAATACCCACTGGTTTTTTAGCAATTAATTATGATTTTAGTGTTGGTATGATATACTTTGGATTCTCTTTAGCTGGAGTAATTTTGTATTCATTATGGGATAGTTTCGATATTGGAGATGCAATTGGTATTGATAATCTGAATAAAGATATATTGCTGGGAGTAGTTGTTGGTGCAATATTTGCATTCTCTGCTGTTACTAATCCTGCATTTTCTATTGGATTACCAAAGAGTTTTCTGGCACTAGATACATCTAACGAATTTAAATTTATTCTGGTAGGATTAGTTGCACCTATTACTGAAGAAATATTTTTTAGAGGAATTATATTATCTGTAATAAAAAGTATTACAAGTAATAATGTAGTTAGTATGATTTCATCTGCAATATTATTCTCTGTATATCACTACAATGCATATGGTGTTGCTATGTCTGCAAGTTATATATCTGCTGGAGTATTTGGATTACTAGCTGCATTTTTGGCATTTAATACAAAGAATATTATGCCATCTGTAATTATGCATTCAATGGCGAATATATCAACATACATAACAAGAGCATCAACTTATATGTTTGTATAAAGAGGAATATAATGGACAAGAAAATAGATTTATTTTTACACGTATATTTAATAGTAGGTTCATTAAACATACCTGTTTATTTATTAATTGGTACTGATATATTATTTTCTATAATGTTAGAAAATATGTTTATATATACAATATTTTATAGTATTGTAGGCATTGCTGCTATTATGGATATTAAAGATGTATATGATAACAAATTGAAGTGATAATATGGAAGATAAACAACGAAAAGCAATGTTTGCTGGTCAAGGAAATACAACTACAAAACATATTGATGATGTTAAGCAAATCAAAAGCATACAATCGAAACCTATACATAAAACAGAATACGATATTAAATCGTTTGGATATAATATGGGAAGTAACGGAATATTTGCATTAGATAATGAAGATATTCAAATGTATGCTAGTATGAATAGAAATAAACTAGATACCGAAATATCTGAATATTATGATGAATTTAAACAAGAAATACAAGATGAAATATTAAAAATAAGTAAAAATCCAAATATTAAAATAAGTAAGGCATTATGGGTAAAAGGGTATAAACAAAATATAGTTGATATACTTAAAGAAAAAAGTATGTTACAAAAAAAGCCTAGAACGGAAAGTAAAACAGGATATACAGAAGTTCCAGTAGAATTTGAAATGACTGGAGAACAATACAAAGAACTATCTGGAGAATTTAAAGCATTAATTAAAGGACATTTTGGAATTAATAAATGGAATCAAGTCAATAGTGCATGGTTACATGACGATGATAAAACAGTTGTAGCTGCGGAATTTAATAAACCTGATAAAGAATTAGAAAGTGTTAGAATATTAGTTAAAGGAAATACTGATGCAGTTGATGGTATAACCGAATTCTTTAACTATAATAAAATAGAAGGTATAACTACTAAGCCTATTCAATTAAAAGAAGATATGGATAAATATGATAGAATAGATTATAATGAAAATATTATGGGAATACCATCTAATATAAGTAGTAAACACATGAGAAGAGAATTAGCTGTAATGCAAAAAGATTTAATTGATAAAGGATGGGAACAAGACAAAATTAAATTACATCTTAGAGCAAAAGGAAAATCATATAGGCAAGCACAAAAAAATTATTTAAATAATGTGCAAAAAGATAGAGATTTAAATATGTGATAATATGGAAGATAAACAACGAAAAGCAATGTTTGCTAAGCAAGGAAATGGAAAAAATAGTGCAAGTAGGATAAATGATGTTCCACAAATTTCTAATATAAATGATAATATACAAAAAAAGTTACAACATGATACATATGTAGAATTTGCTAAACTTTCTGGAACAATGGGTGCATTTAAACTTGATAAAGATGATATAAAATATTATAGTAAATTTAAGACAAAGGATGATTTGACAAAAGATATATCAGAATATTATAATGAATTTAAATCTGAAATAAATTCTGAACTTAATAAATCATATTCTATTAAGAAAATGACTAAAAAAGCATGGGTTGAAGGTTATGTTAAATGTATTATAGAAACTGTTGGAAAAGATAAAGCTACAAAAACAAATAATATTGTATTAAACAAAAATGAAATAAAAAGAAAAATAGATAATATTTTACTATCTGAATTGAATAGAACAAATAATTTAAGTGTAACAGAAACTGATAAAAATATTAGAGTTAATGCATATATTGAAACCGGAGATAGAGGAGAACGAATAGACTGTGGTGGTGGAGATGATGGCGAGGAATGGATGGAAGAACATCAAGTAGAATCTGTGGCAGAACCATACAAACAAAAATGGAAACCTACAATAGATAGATATAATAAAATGTTTAAAGATGCTGGATACACTGATTTACATGCAGAAATAGATTATGGCGAAAAAGGACATGTTAGTATAAATATTCATGGAATAATAGATAAATAATGATTTTATTTTAATTTTTTTATTCTTTTTTTACTTCTTAAATTTCTTTAAAAAGTATCTCTTGCTATCGTTTTTTTAATCGAAAGGCTTATATAGGATATTAACGTATATGTTATTATCTTATTTTTATAGTGTAGTAAATTTGTGAGGAATTGAAAATGGTAAAGATAGAAATGTTTGGAGAATATTCACTTAATATTGGATATGAGAAAATCTCAATTGAGCAACTAAAAGAAATTATCAATAATGATGATTTCCTAGTTCAATCTATTTCTGTGAGTGAAAATTCATATGGTGAATATTTGTTTGTTGAACTATATCAAAAGAGTAGTGCTATGTGTGTTACTTATTATGGTATAGGTTATCATGATTATAAGGGTAAATATATATTTACTTTTACTGGATTTAGGAATCATAATTCAGAACATAATGGTGATAATTTCACACCAATTCATAAGATTATGGCAGAACGTGAAATTGGCAAACGAAATGTTGAATGCATCAAACGTAATAATGAATTGGTTGATGAACAAACTGAGTCACAAGTAATGTATGAAATGCTTACTGATGCGTTGGGAGATGAAGATGGTGTTCTTTCAGAAATGGAAGACGCTGGTCTTATTTAATTTATTTTTAATGGTGATAATATGGTAAGTAAAGAACTGGAAGCAATATTTAATAAGAATTTGAGAATAGCAAATAAAGATGTAGTAGAACATGTTCTTGAAAGAAAAATTCGGATATTTGATTGTGAATCTGAATTATTAGAATTTCATTCTAAACATTGTAATGGTGAATTTAAAGAAGAAGAAGGATGGACACGTGCAATAGGTGATGTTATATTAGTATATTGTAATACATGTGGAATTACATACTATAAAGCAATATGTGATATCAAGAAAGGTGATTATATTATAAATTCTGAATTGGCACATAAAGATATGGAATTGAATAAATAATTCAATTCTTTTTATATGGTGATAAAATGGAAAATAAACGTATCATATATTATTTAGTAGTTATAAGCATAGTAATGATTGCAATATCATTGCCAGCAGATACTTATATGTTTCATCAAGATGAAGTAATAATGGAAAAACATATTGAACACAATATTTTTACCACATCTCATATATTTGTTTTTGAACATTATGGAATTAATTATGTATCTGCTAATGAATATTACAAATATAATGTTGGTGATACATACAGAATATATGTTCCGTAATATCTACTATCTGATTGATAGATATACTTATATCTCTATAAACTAATATATAAATATTGGAGCAAATACTATGACAATAATAGATATTATTCAAGAATTTAAAGAATTACAAAATGACATATATTCTCAATTACAAACTATTATATGTAAAAAATATAAGATAAATGGATATGTTACAGAAGTAGAAATTCATGGAGAATGTCTTGCTATTATATTTCAACAAGAAGGAATGTATCAAAAGCAAATCTATACTATACCTATTTTAGACGTCATCGAAACCTATAATAAACAAGAAAATAAAACTGTTAAAGAATTGAGAGAAATGGATTTTATACTTAATGATATTGTTAATATTCATGGTAAAAAATATGAGTTGTAATAATGTTAATTAGAAAAGAATATAAATCAAATGAAGTATTTATAAATATAGATAATGAACATTTTGATTTTACATTATCATTATTTAGTTTATATTTTTGTATTGAATCAAATTATAGATATGGTAAATATAAAAGGTATTAATATGACGAAAGAACAAATTAATAAATCTAAAATAAACTGTATGAAATGTAGATTTTGTGGAGATTATAAACATGCATATAAGGGAGTTACTCACTGGTGTAGACACCCTGAATTTCCAGAAATTGATAGTAGTATCTTGTCTGTAATTATCAAAGAGAACAAACATCTGGATAATTGCCCATTAGTAAAGGAATAATTGTAATGGATAATAATACAAGAAATACATTTCTTATACTTTTTTTATATGGATTTGGTATAATTTTTGGTATATATGTATTGATAGATTGTGAAAATAATGAATATATGGAAGGATTTTATGATGGGTATTGGGTAGCAGAAAAATGAATAAAAACAAAAATAGGAAATACTAAAAATTACTCAGTATAGATAACCTTATATCTTTATAAAACGATATTAAGTATTAATAATTAAATA
>Ga0307928_10001082_pt1 | contig 20511 bp, 28 predicted proteins | sample AceLakmetagen232_FD_201815 | JGI IMG/M metagenome (GOLD analysis project Ga0307928, IMG submission 201815) | Saline water microbial communities from Ace Lake, Antarctica - #232 | ecosystem: Environmental > Aquatic > Non-marine Saline and Alkaline > Saline | place: Antarctica: Ace Lake... | reverse complement strand
GACCAAACTCTTTGCTTTGCCTTTATAACCAAATCATCAATTTCATATTCATATATATAAACAACAGTTGAAAAGTCATCACATTCTTGTCTAACTTCAAGCGCATTCATCCACAAAAGAGTTCTCAACAAATCATATTTCTTATGGATATATTCAAAATTATCTACAACTTTCCCAGCCTTTTCAAATGCATCTAAACGCTTTGCCTCATTGTAAATTTTATCTGCAAAATTAAAATTACTTTCTTTTAAAACATCACAAGAAATCTTTCCAGAATCTAATAAATTATTCAAGGCAGTTATATCCATTAAAGAAATTTCAGATTGAGAAAAATAAGCTTCAGCCTTATCAATATTTTTATCTTCAAATGCAATTCCAATATACATTCCAATTATAAACACAACAATTGTTAAAAAAAGCGCTTGCAAAAACACATATCTTTTGTAAAATTTTACCATTTTTTATTTAATATTTTATTTAAAATTATTAATAAGATTCCTACTGCAAAAACAACAATTCCTGCACCAAAAAAAGGATCTGAAAGACTAATCTGTCCTTTAGAATATCCTATAAAGGCAAAGACAATACCAATTACAATATATGTCCATCTTGCTCTAAAAAGCATATTAAAATCTTTTTTATCTACCATGTTGTTTTTCCTCTCATTAATTTATAGGCTGAGACTATTAAAATAATTGGGTAGGCCAGTAAATAAAAGAATGTATAAATAGTTATTGGAAAGATTCCAGGTTTCTTATATTTCTTTTTCTCCTTAATACTATATAATGAAAGAACAGTATAAAGTATCCCTAAAATAAATATCAAAAGCCCCATAAACAAAAGAACATTTGGTACAAGACTTATGTCTCCAAAACTCAATATAGTTGCATGCGCTTTAACAGAATACGTTGTAGAGAGATATTTTAAAAGAATTATTCGAATCCATCTATAAAGGATAATAGATAATCCAAAAACCCCAATAACCCATGAGAAAATAAAAAAGGGCAATACAAAATTACCTAACATTGTTCCATCAAAGAATCTCCGTTTATACTTGAAAATTGTTTGAACTCCACCCATATTCCATCTTAATCTTTGCTTATACCAATCTTTAAGCTTAGTTGGGGCAACAGAATAAACCTTAGAAGGTACACTCATTCTAATTTTATATCCTCTAGCTAAAAATCTCCAGGTTATCTCAATATCTTCTGTAAGATTAGCTTCATCAAATTTCCCAACTTCTTCAAATAGCTTTCTCCGATACATAGCTAAAGGACCAGGTGTAACATAAATAGATTCAATAAATTCTAAAAATTTTCTAGTAAATTTAATCACAATATATTCTATTGCTTGAAGTCTTAATAACAAATTATCCCTATTATATACTAACACATTTGAAGTAACAGCCCCAACTTCTTGATTATCAAAAAAACCCATCATTTTTACAATAGCACCTTTTTCAGGAAAACTATCTGCATCTGTAAATCCAATTAATTCTGTCTTAGCAAATTTAGCACCATAATTTTTAGCACCTGCAGCATTTCCAGTGTTTTTAGGAGTTTGGACAGCCATAACAACACCAGGATATTTCTTTACACATGCTTTCATAATATTATAAGAATTATCAGTACTTCTATCATCTACTACAATTATCTTCTTTAACCCAGAATAACCATTTTTAACTAAATTATCAATTGTTTTTGCAATTGATTTTTCTTCATTATAACACGGAATTACAATACTTACCTCATATTTTTTAGTGATTGCAGGAACCCACATTATTCTCTTATAATTTTGAAGATATATTAAAATAAATAAGAACAAAAAGTAGAACGCGATAAACGAATACACTAAAAATACTACTGTTAAAAAATCCATTTTTTATTCACTTAGATAAGAGATATTTCTCTTTTAAAGATTTTTGTGGTTAGAACATTTGCAATTTAATCGAGTCCGAAGAATTTAGATGACGGCTGCAAGGCGAACGACCGAAGCCGTAGGCATAGGAATAGTCTTTATTTTACGATTAAAAAACAAAGTTATATAATATCAATTCTTTTTTGCTAGAATATGATAAATACAATTATCTTTGATTTGGGAGGAGTTGTTCTAAATAGAGGTATTTGGCTTTTTAGGGAATTTTTAGTTCAAAATTATAATGTAACTAATGAACAGACAATTGAAGTGTTTATAAAAAAATATTACAAACCTTATTTTTCTGGAAAGATATCTGAAGAAGAATTTTGGACTAACTCTTTAAAAGATTTATCAATTAACGCGGATTGGCGAGAACTACGAAATAAATTATTAAATTTTTTTGAACCTAATAAAGGAATGTTTGAACTAATTGATTTACTAAGAAAAAATGGACACACAACAGTTTTATTATCAGATCAAACAAATGAATGGTGGCCAATTTTAAATAAAAAATATTCTATTAGTTCGCATTTTGATAATTGTATTATTTCTTCAGAAGTTGGAGTTCATAAACCAGAAATTAAAATTTATGAGATTGCGTTAAGAGATTCAAAAAGCCAAGCAGAAGAATCATTATTTATTGATGACTTAGAAAATAATTTAGAACCTGCCAAAAAAATTGGGATGAAAACAATTTTATTTAAAAATTGTATTGATTTAAAAAAAGAATTGATTTCTTTAGAAATAAAATTAAAGTAAAATAAAGATTTTTGTGGTTAGAACAATTTATTTAATTCAGTTTCAATAATTGATTTAATCTTCCTTTTTAATTTCCTTAAAAGGATTCTCATCAGACCCCACATTAAAATAATCATAAAACTCCTCACTTAAAGTCAAAATATTGGTATGCCCTGATTTTTTCTTTTTAATCAAATTCAAATCTGCAAATTTCTTAATATGATCATAGGCTTTATTTCCTCTAATCTTAACAATAACAGATTGTTTAATTGGTTGTTTATAAGCTATAATTGCCAAAGTTTCCTGCTCTGCTTTACTAAATTCAACAGAACCAGTTGCTAATTTATTAATAATATAGGAATATTCTGGCTTAACATCCATTTTCCATAAACCTTCTCTCTCAACAATCTCTATCGCAGATTCATCTTTATTGAATTTTTCTTTAAGTTTATCAATAAGGTCTTTTAAGAGAACAGGATTTAAATCACTTAAACCAACTAATTCTTGCATTGTTAAAAATCGTCCAGAAACAAAAAAGATTGCTTCTAATTTTCTAAGATTCTCTTCTTCAGTGCCATTATCTAACTCATCTACTGTCTTTCGGCTGATAGTCATAAAAAGATTAAATCAAAAGAGTTTAAAAAATTATTAGTTAAAACGAACTGTACTTATATTTATTTCCAGGATCATCTAAAATCTTCTCTAAAATGGGTTTAAACTTTTTTATTTCATTATCACTTCCAGACAAAACAACTCTTTCAACAAAATATCCATTATAGTCAATCCCTTCTACATTTTTCTTTTTATCCTTTTCAATTAATTCTCTTTGCATATCGTGTAAATTTCTAACATCAATTTTCATCGCAGGACCATCACAAATATTATAATAGTATTCTACAGAACAAAAACCATATCCTACCCCGGGATTTCCGTCAAGCAAATAATCAACAACAAAACCTTCTTCTCCTAAAAGATCAACTAAAACTTCTCTTCGAACATCAAGAGATCCAGATATTTTATTTTTTTCTTCATTCATTTTATTTTATACCTCCTTCTAATTTTAATTTTAATCCAACTCCTAAGGAGCTTTCATTCAAAGCATTAATTTTTGTTAGTCTATTGTGTTGTCTTTTCATAATAACAACTAATAATTAAACTACTTAAACGGATGTGGTGATAAATACCACCGCAACTAATAAAAACCTTATTCTCTTCCCTAAACCATGCACGAAGAAATACTAAAAGAAATTGGATTAAGTCCAAATGAAGCAAAAATATATGAAACACTTGTAAAAGCAGGACAATCAACAGTTCAACAAATCTCAGATAAATCAAAAGTTCATAGAAGAAATGTTTATGATTCTTTAAGCAAATTAACTGCGAAAGGTTTAGTCTCTGAATCATTCATAAAAGGAGAAAAAATATTCAAAGCAACAGCCCCAACCAGACTTTTAGATTTATTAAAAGAAAAAGAAGCTAAACTAAATCAAGCAATCCCAGATTTAGAAAAGGAATATAATAAAAAACCAGAGGAAGTAGAGGCTTATTTTTACAAAGGTATTGAAGGATTCAAAAATTATCTTAAATTAATTTTAGAAACAAAAGAAACAGTTCATTTCATTGGTGCAAAAGCATTTTGGTTAGATCAAAGATTACAGTTTTTTCTTCCCCATTTTGAAAAGGAAAGAAAAAAATTGGGAATTAAATTTAAACATGTTTTTGATAATGAAATTAAAACCAAAAGACCAGAAATATTAAAACTAGTTGGAAAACCCTATAAATTTCTTCCAAAAGAATATTCTTCAAATACTGCAGTAGATATTTTTGGACCTTATGTTGTAACATTTGTAGGAGTTAAACCAGGGGAACTTTTTGAAGATCCTTTAATGTTTGTTCTAAAAAATCAAATGCTCGCAGACGGCTATAGAAAGTATTTTAAATTTATATGGGATTTTTGCCCAGAGGGAAAATAAACCAAAAACTTTATATATCAATTGATATACATATAAATATGTTAAAACAAAAAAATTTATTTGCAAGAAGCCCAACATTAGAAACAGTAATAATGGTCGAGAAAACCATAGATAAATTCTCAGGAGAATTTAATAAAAGAAATATTTGGAAAAAACTTCCAAGAAAAGTTATGTGGCAGACCTATTTAATAATCTTAGATTATTTAATGAGCATAAATAAAATAGCTATGGATAGAAATGGGACCCTAGGATATATTTGGAATCCAAAATTAGCAAAAATACTTTCAAAAAGACCAGAGGTTAAAATATGAAACCATCAAAAGTGAAATTTATATCGGAAAAATTAGAAAAAGATTTTGAAAGTTTAAGTGAACAAGATCCAATAAAAAAATCAATTAAAAGAGCACTAAAAGATTTAAAAATAAATGCATTTTCAGGAATACAAATTCCAAAAAAACTTTTTCCAAAAGAATATATCCAAAAATATAATATTAATAACTTATGGAAATATGATTTGCCTCAAGGATGGAGATTAATATACACAATTACAAGAGAAAATGAGATAGAAATTATTTGTGCTATTTTAGAGTGGATGGATCATAAAAATTACGAAAGAAGGTTTAAGTATTAAATGAAATCCTACAAAAAAACATTTTTAATCATAATACTGATTATATTTGTTCTCTTATTCTTAATTAGATTAATTAATCCACGTCAAATAGATGATGTATCTCCAGGTATTTATTGTGAACAAAAATATTTAGAAAAAGCAGATATCTTATGGGTAATTCCAATGTACAATTCAACACCAATATCAAATAATCAAACATGGTGTGAGGAAATAAAAACATTAAACAAAACACTTGGTATGCATGGCATTCAACATTATTATAATGAATTTGAAGATAACCTAACTAATAAACAAATTGAAGAAGGAATCAAGATTTTTGAAGATTGTTTTGGATACAGGCCAGAAATTTTTAAATCACCAAAATTAGCAACTTCAGAAGAAAATAAGATTAAACTTTATCAACAAAACTTAAGATTAAAAGCATATTCAAATCAACTTTTCAATAAAGTTTATCATTGTTCAAATACAGGAACTTTTCCAAATTGGTTTCATGATTTATTCTAAAACAAACTTTTTTAAAAAGTAATCCCAAGGGATTACTATGAAAACCATTACAATAAAACTTCCAGAAAAAGAAGCAGAAAAATTAAATATTTTCATAAAAGAAAGAAACTATCCTTCAAAATCAGAATTTATTAGAAATCTTATAATGAAAAAACTTGAAGTAAATAAAAAAGAAAAAGCTGGTTTCTTAATCTTAGCAGAAGGGTCGATGAAAAAGATTTGGAATAATAAAAAAGACAATAAAATCTGGGACAAATATTTATAATAGAAAGGGGGATATTCTCTTAATACCCTTTCCATTTTCAGATCAATCTGGAAGAAAAGTAAGACCAGTCATAGTAATTAGCAATAATAATTTTAATAAAAACTCTGAGGACTTAATTACTGTTGGCGTAACATCTAACATGTCAAAAGATAAATATTCTTTAAAATTAGACAACAAAGAATTAGAAGAAGGAAAATTATTTTCTAAATGTTGTATAAAAGTTGAGAATATTCTAAGACTAGATAAATACTTAGTAATAAAGAAAATTGGGAAAATAAAAAAAGAAAAAATAAAACAAATTCTAAAAGTATCTAACGAAATTATAAATTAATTAACTAACCCTAAACCTTAAAATCGCACCAGTTCCAGACAAATTCTTAAATTGTAAACCTTCTTCTGTTTCTACAGAAACAATTTCAACTGTAGAACCAATTCTCTTAGCCATTTCTTTTAACTCCATTGCAACATCCTTATCTGTTTTCTTAGATAAAATCAAAATATCCACAGCACCTTTTGTTAAAGCATCTTTAACTGCATCTAATTTATAGGGCGCCATCTCAGGAGTCTTACCTAAAGTATTAAAGAATTTCTCTAATAATTGCTTTTCTGCAATTATCTCTAAATCTGCTAAAATCTCTTGAGACTTTTCAACTAACTCATGCAATCCAGATTCATCTGTATCTCCTAAATCAACTCTACCTAAAACTTTTTCCCTTAATCGTGTCATTAAATATTCATTATCTAAAAATTCATCTTTTGTAGGAATTGGCCCTCCAACTAAAATTCCTTTAAGTTTAGGTTCTTCAAAAAAAGCTTTTTGCATTTCACTTGCGATTCTTTTATAAAAATCTCTTGTCAAACCTTCTGTAATTCTATGAAATCTTTGACTTGATTGCCCCCCGGCTCTAACTTTTGAAGGAATACCTGAAGTCATTTTTTGAATCACTTCAATTCTCTTACCAACTAATCTTCCAACAGTAGCTTCTTTTCTATCCATAACTAATAAAGCATAAATTTCATCAACATCAACAATTTCCTCTAAAGGTTCTAAAACAAATTCTTTATCACACCTATAAAGTCTAATTCCAATTGGTTCAGGAGTTTCAATACTCCATAATTGCATATCATCTTGACCTTCAACTTGAGAAACATTTCCAGCAAAAATTGCCATACCATTTTCAGGTGTTTTTTTAAATTCTTTAAGATGTCTAACTATTTTTTCAAGGGCTTCTGTAACATTTTTTCTAGTAGAAGTTGATTTAATATTTTTAGCGGTGGATTTTTCAGCTTCAAGTTGTCTTTGTACAGCATTTACATCATGACCTGCAGGAATATAAACTGTAATTAATTCTGTTTGTCTTCCTTTGTAATTTCTAAGTTCTTTAATTTTCTCTTCAAGTTCATCCTTTGTCATTATTGTCATTTTAAAACTTCACCTTAAACACTTTAGCTTCTTTTATTTCTTTTGCATTTGTAACATTCTTTAAGTCATCTAAAAACTTATTTTTTAATAACATATAATCTCCTTCATGCAAATCAATTGAACATTCTGCATTCATTGGTTTTTGTGCTTTAGTCTTTTCTGCTCTAATCTTTGAAACAACTTTTAAGAAAACATCAAATTCAATATGATATTTTAAATCCTCTAAGTTCCAAATTCCAACTTTAGGAAATTCTGTTAAATGAATTGATTTAGTTTTTTCAAATTTCTTAAAATGCTCTTGATAAATTTCTTCTGTAATAAAAGGCATTATTGGGGCAAACATTTTCAAAATTACAAGTAAACTTTGATACAGAACATATTGTGCAGATTTTCTCTTATCTCCTGTTTCAACATAAACTCTTTTTTTAACAATTTCTAAATAATTATCGCAAAATATTTTCCAAAAAAAGTTTTCTGTTTCAAATTTAGCTTTTGAATATTCATAATCTAAAAAATACTTTGTAACTTTCTTAACAAGCTCCAAAACCCTATTCAAAAAAGCAGAATCAATAGCTTCTAATTTCTTTGGTTTCTTTCCATCATAATCTTTTAAATTCATAAAAACAAAATTAGAAGCATTTGTCAATTTATTAATAATTTTCTTGCCTGTAATTAAATCTTTTTCTTGATAATCTAAATCATTTCCTAATTTTGAACCTGCAGCCCAAAATCTTAAAGCATCTGCACCATATTCCTCTATTGCTTTTTGCGGATCAACACCAGTTCCTTTTGATTTTGACATTTTCTTTCCATCAAGTTTAACAAAGCCAGAAACAACAATATTTTCCCAAGGAATCTTATTCCCATGCATCAAAGATTTAGCAATTGTATAAAATGCCCATGTTCGAATAATATCGTGTGCTTGAGGACGAAGTGAAAAAGGAATCTTAACTTTAAGTGCATTTGATTTATCAAATGAATCATGAGAAGAATTAACTAATGAAGCTACAATTTGAGGGGTCATAGAAGAAGTTGCCCAAGTATCTAAAACTCTTGATTCTCCTTTAGCATTTTTCCCACATTTAACACATTTCTTTTTTGTTTGTAAAGGATCAACAGGTAATTCTTTTTCATCAGGTAAAATAAATTCTCCACACTCGCACTTCCAAATAGGAATAGGAACTCCAAAATGCCTTTCACGGGAAATGCTCCAATCCCATTCTAAACCTTTAACCCAATTTTCATACCTTTTATACATAAATTCAGGGTACCATTTAATCTTTTTACCTTGTTCAATTAATTTCTTTTTCTTATCTAAAATCTTAATAAACCATTGATCTGTTTCTAAGAATTCTATTGCAGTTCCACATTTATCATGAACATTAACAACATGCTCAATTTGCTTTTTCTCTTTAATTAAACCCGCTTTTTCTAAATCTTCTAAGATTTTCTTTCGAGCTTCTTTTATTTTTAATCCTTTATATTTTCCAGAATTTAAAGTTCCATCTTTATCTAAAATAATTTTTGGATTTAATTTATGTTTATTAATAGCATCAACATCATATTTATCTCCATAAGAACAAACCATCAATACTCCTGTTCCTTTATCAATTTCTACAGACTTATCTACAAGAATTGGAACTTCAAAATCCAATAAAGGTACTTTTGCTTTTTTCCCAACTAAATTCTTATATCTTTTATCTTCAGGATTTACAAAAACAGCAACACAGGCTCCAAGTAACTCTGGTCTTGTTGTAGAAATCAACAAATCCTTTCCATTACATTTAAACTTCAAAGTTGAAAATAAACTTTCTCCTTTTTTATCTTCTAATTCTGCTTGTGCAATTGAAGTCTGACATTCACTACACCAAAGAGTTGGAAAACGTTTAGTATAAATTTCTTTTTTCTTAAACAAATCAATAAAAGATTTTTGCGAAATCTTTTGAGAATGTTTATCAATAGTAGAATAATAAACACTAAAATCAGCAGAAATTCCAAGTGCCTTAAAATCTTTAATACTTTCAGGAGTTTCTTTTTTAAGGGTCTTTAAACATAAAGCAATAAAGTCTGCTCGGGACATATTTTTACTTTTAACATTATTTATTTTCTCAATAAATCTCTCTGTAGGAAGCCCATTATCATCTGTTCCAAAAGGATAAAACACATTTCCATCAAACATTCTTCTAAATCTAATTATAAAATCTTGTTGAGCATAACTAAAAGCATGACCAATATGCATTCTTCCTGAAATAGATGGTGGAGGTGTATCTACAGAATAAATTTTCTTATTATTTTTTACATCAAATTTATAGATTTTTTCTTTTTCCCAATACTTTTTCCACTTTTCTTCTATTAATTTGATATCTATTTTAGGCATAAAAAACTAACTCACAACAACTTTTAAAAACTATTCCTTATTCCAGATATTATGGCAGATAACAAAATATCAACTCCAGCAGGATTTGGAGGATTAACAAGATTTACAGAAGAATATGATAGTTTAATAAATTTAAAACCAACCCATGTTTTTGCATTTGTTATTTTAATTGTTCTAATAAGAATAGGATTAGGAGTATTTGCATAAAATGTTTGGAGGAATGAGCCCGAAAAAAATGCAAGCCATGATGAAACAAATGGGTATGGCACAAGAAGAAATTGATGCTTCTGAAGTTATTATTAAAAAAACAGATGGTTCAAACATAATAATAACAAATCCAAATATTGCTAAGATAAATTTCCAAGGACAAGCAAGTTTCCAGATTTCAGGAAATGAATCAGAAGAAACTCCTGAAGTGGGAATTTCTGACCAAGATATAAAAACAATTATTGAAAAAACAGAATGCACAGAAGAACAAGCACGTGAAACATTAGAAGAAACAGGCGACCTTACAGAAGCTATTTTAAAACTAAGTTAAATTCTAAAAATCAAAAGATTTATAAATATCTATAGATATCTATAGATATCATGGAAACAAAACAAATAAATCTTAAAATGCCCATAAATCTCTTATTAGCTGCCCAAAATTATGCAGATAATTATGGATTTAGAAATATTCAAGAACTAGCTACAGAAAGTATAAGAGAAAAAGTATTTGAAAAAAATCAATTTGATGAGAATTTTACAAATCAAAAAATTCAATTAATAAATCAGTTAATAAGCCTTTCTTTAAAAAAGAAAGATTTTTCTACAGAAGAAGAATTAAATAAAATTCTTCTAAAATGAATTATAAGTTAATCTCCTTAAACATATTTAATGACCAAGTAAGTAAATTAGATAAAAAATCTAGGGCAAACATCCACAACAAAATACAATTAATAAAAGAAAATCCTTTTAGATTTAAAAAAATACATTCAATTACATATTCTAGAGTTTTTAGAGTAAGATTAAATCTTAAATCAAAGGAAACAAGATTAATCTACACCCTAATAAATCCAAACATAATCTTAGTTTGTTTATTAGATAGAAAAAAGGATTATAAAGATCTTGAAAAATACTTAAAAAAGATAAAACAAGAATTAAACCTCTAAGTTAAATATATTCTCCAATACCAACATCTATTTTAAATTCAATTACCTTTGATTATCGTGGAATTTTATATATCAAATCTTCAAAAAGCAGAACAAAACATAAAAAAAATAGAAAATCTAATTGTTCTTGCGCAAGTCTCTAAAAATAAGAGATTAATGCTAATAGCATTAGAAGAAATAGAAAAAACCGTAAAAAACTGCATAAGTGCAGTATTACATTATGAACATACTATAAAACGAGCAAAATTATCTACAGATGCTCTTTCAAATTTTAAAACCTTTGAACAAAAATCCTCAAAAAATTACATCACCCCTCAAGAACTAAAAACTATAAAAGACATCTTAAATACAACAAAAGCACACAACAAAAGCCCCATGGAATTTCTAAAACATGGAGAAATAGTAATTTTATCTGAAAATCAAGACATAATTAAATTGCCAATGCAAAAATTAACCACTTTTTTGTCAACAACAAAAGAGATCTTAATAAAAATTAAATCTAAAATAAAAAGATAGGTATAAAAACTATAAGCCATTTGTACTCTAACTCACAATTTTTAAACATGGAAGATATTATTAAAGAAAAAATAAGTGCAGATCATTTACTTTATGTTAGTTTGAAATATACTAAAACCTGCGATGTTATCTATAATCTTCTTTTAAGATGGAGAAAAATGATTAGTACAAGCATAGATGCCTTATTACGACACGCTAAGGTTAAAGGGAGAATCAAAGAAGTTCCCGAGAATAATGTAAGAAAAATTGAACAAATGAGAATTACATTTAAACGAGATAAAAATTTTAAAGAAGTCATAAAATTCTATGAAATGTTAAGAAAAATCGAAAGTTTAAGAACAGAAAGAATTGGAGAATTTAGAAAAAATGTATCATTAAAGATTTCTTATAAGGGGGAGATAGTAGAAGTTAATTTGGAAAAACTAAAAGAGTACGCAGAAATGCTAGAAAAGTTTATAAGTACAACAAAACAATTTCTCTTATCTTAATTTAAAATGAGGAAGAAAATCATTGTAATAACTTCAGGAAAAGGGGGCGTGGGCAAAACAACTACAGCTATCAACTTAGGTGCAGCTATTAACTATTTTGGCAAAGACGTTTTAATTGTAGACGGAAATCTATCTACACCCAATGTTGGAATTCATTTAAATTCACCAGAAGTTCCAATTTGTTTAAATCATGTATTGCTAGGCAAAGCAGAACCTTATGAAGCAGTTTACGAACATGATTCTGGATTAAAAATAATGCCTTCTTCTTTATCTATTAGAGAACTTGGAAAAATAAAATCAGAAAAAATTAAAGAATTAAAACCAGATTTAAAAAAATTAGGAGACTATATTATTTTAGACAGTGCAGCAGGATTAGGAGATGAAGCTTGTTCTGCAATTGAAGCAGCAGATGAATTAATTTTAGTTACAAATCCAGAAATGCCTGCAATAACAGATGCACTTAAAACAATTAAATTAGCACAAGAAAAAAACATTAAAGTAAAAGGAATAATAATCACAAGAGTGAAAAAAAACAAATCAGAAATGCAACCAGATATTGTAAAAGAAATGTTAGAAACACCAATTTTAGGAAGTATCCCTGAAGATATTGCTGCTCAAGAAGCACTAAATCTTAAAGACGCATTAGTTCACACACACCCAAAATCTAATTCAGCAAGAGCCTACAAAGAAATTGCAGCACGATTAATAGGAGTAGATTATGATTCTAACAAAGATAGACATAGTTTTTGGAAAAGAATATTTGGAAGAAAGTAATTTTGTAAGATATATCTTAGAATATAGATATTAAAAAATATATAATAGAAACTATATATTATAATATATAATTAACCAACCCTGCTGCCCAATTCAATATCTGATTCAGGTGTAATCAAAATGACCTTTTCATTATCTGCTGTCGACGCTGCTAACAACATTCCTTGAGATTCAATTCCTCTCATTTTACGAGAAGTTAAATTTGCAAAATAAATAATTCTCTTACCTTTTAAATCCTCTTTAGAATAATATTCCTTTAACCCCGCACAAATAATCCTCTTTCCAATTTCTTTACCAACATCCAATTCAATTTTATAAAGTTTATCAGCACCTTCTATTTCCTCAACAGATTTAATTTCAGCTACTCTTAAATCTAGCTTTCTCCAATCATCAAAATTAACTTCTGTCATGGTCATAATACCCTCAAGTTTTTTAGGTTTATTAGTTTTATCTTTTAACTTTGAGCTAATTTTCTCTTTAGTTTGTTCTTGCTTAAATCCTATTTTCTTAAATAAAATTGGAGATTTTACCATTTTAATAATTTTCAAAGGTTTTGAGATTTCTTTTAAATCTATTTTAAATCCAAATTGCTTTGCAATTTTCTCAGAAGTTTCTGGAATAAAAGGCCACAATAAAATAGCAATAGCTTTTATTGAATCCGCAACTTCATAAAGAACTTTTTTATCTTTAGTTTCCCACGGCTTTTTATTCTGAACATATTCATTACAAACATCAATAAATGCAAAGATTTCATTCAAAACTTTGTCTAACCCATAATTATCCATTAATTTTTCAATATTTTTTAATTTTAATTTTTTAATAAGTTTGTTTTCACATTTTTCTAATCCATTCTTTTCAATTAAACCACTAACCCTGCTAATTAAATTCCCGAGTTTATTTGCAAGTTCATTATTGTGTCTACTAATAAGAAGCTCTTCTGAATAATCAAAATCCTCAAAAGTAGATCCTCTTAACAAAGAATATCTAATACTATCAGAATCATATTTTTCAACCAAAGCTATTGGAGAAATAACATTTCCAAGACTTTTACTCATTTTTTTACCCCCAACATTAACATACCCATGAACCAACAAAGTATCTGGAAGTGCATAACCTGCAGACATTAACATGGCAGGCCAAATAACAGAATGAAACCAATTAATTCCTTTTCCAATCACATGCAAATTTGCAGGCCAATGTTTTTCTGCCCCAGAAATATAATTAATTAAAGCATCTATCCAAACCCAAACCTTAAAACCTTTTTCTCCAGGGAAATCAACACCCCATTCTGCATCTTTACGAGTTATACAAACATCTCTTAAATCCCCCTCTAACCTAGATAAGATTTCTTTTTTCTTTGATTCAGGAACAATATGTTTTTTAGCAAATTTAATTAAATCTTTTTTATATTTACTTAATTTAAAAAAATAAGCTTCTTGTTTCATATGTTCGGGTTTTTTATTATGTTCTGGACATTTTCCATTAATCAATCCTTTTTCAGTAATATAAGATTCACAACCAGTACAATAAAGCCCTTCATAAGAATCTTTATAGATATCTTTTTTTGCTAACATTTTCTTAAGAATCTTATGAACAACTAAAGTATGTTCTTTTGTCGTTGTTCTTACAAATTTATCATAACTTATATTTAATAATTTACACAACTTTTCAAAAAGTTGAGCATTATTATTTATAAATTTTTTAACAGAAACTCCTGCTGCTTGAGCTGCTTGAACATTTTTTTGAGCATTTTCATCAACACCAGTCATAAAAAAAACATCTTTACCTTGTAATTTATTCCAACGTGCAATAACATCAGCTACAACTTTTTCAAAGGCATGGCCAATATGAGGTTCTGCATTAACATAATCTATTGCAGTTGTAATGTAAAATGTTTTATTTGTCATAATAAAGATTAATTTAAGAAATATTTAAAGATAACTATCTCTCATATAAATTCATAACATAATCTTCAACAGAAAAACCTTTTTTTATTCTTTCATAAAGTTTTTTATCTTGAACTCGGGGGAGGGAAAATTTTTGCCAATTAATCATTCCTGGAGCTGTTCTTGAATCTAAAATATGCAAAGCATATCTAAATTTGGTATTTTTTGTTTTTCCGAAAGTTGATGGCCTTACCTTAATTATAGATCCTCCATAAGATTGTAATTGTTCCATTAGAATTTCCAAATTATTTTCTCTATCTGATCTCTCTCCTGAAACAATAAAAATATATCTTGACATTTCATCAAAATCTGGGCAAACACCAAAATCCCATCTAATATGCTTTTGGTTAATAAAAGATTTTTCTAATAATAGATTTAGAAGTAATTATTTTAGGCATAACATTTAATAACAAAAATAGTTTTTAATTACTATTGTGATAACATTCAATAAAAGATGGTGAAGAAAAACAAATTAAGTGTTGAAGAACTAAAGCACAGAACAAGAAGACTTTCAATTAAAGAAGGTATTTTCTGGACATTTAGACAAGCATTTGGAGATCACTATATTGCTCCTTTTGCAATTGCAATTGGAAGTTCAAATCCAATGGTTGCTTTAATAAGCACTATGTGGAACATGTCTTTTTTAACCCAAATTTTTGGAATAAAAATTTTAAGAAGATTCTCAAGAAAAAAGATAATCACTACTTCTGTATTCATTAACTCAATTGGATTTTTACTTATGGCCTTGATAGGATTTCTATATCTAAAGAACATTTGGATAGAATATCTTCCATTATTAATTCTTGGGGATTTATTTATTGTCTTATCTTCAATGGGTATTGGTCATCCTGCATGGTTTTCTTGGATGGGAGATGTTGTAGACTCCAAATATCGAGGAAGATGGTGGGCAAAACGTTCAACAATCTTAACATTTATGTCTATAACATTGACAATTATCGCTTCTTTTATTTTAGAATATTTTAAGAAGGTAAGTCTAGAAATGGTTGGTTTTGTAATCTTTTTTTCAATTGCATTTTTAGCTAGATTGTATTGTGTAAGTATTTTGAAAAAACATTATGAACCTAAATTCAAAAAAACAAAAGAAAAGAAATTTAAAATACTAAAATTTGCAAAAGAAATATCAAAAACAAATTTTGGAAAATTTATTTTATTTAGAGGAATACTGGCAATGAGTATGATGATAACTTCTCCTCTAGTTGCAATTTATTTATTAAGGTATTTGGGATTTAATTATCCCACATATATTATAATAGCTCTTTCAGGAATGATCTTTTCAATATTTACTTTAAATATTTGGGGAAAATTAGCAGACAAATATGGTAATTATCGAATAATCCTTCTTTCAACTATACTTATTCCAATGATCCCGATTCTTTGGATATTATCTAGTTCAAAAATATATTTATTTTTAGTTCCAGGAATAATTGGAGGAATTGGATGGTATGGATTTTTACTTGCTTCAAGAAACTTTGTATATGATAATAATAAAAAAGTAAACAGAGCAAAAGCAATAGCAATAATGAATTTTGCATTAGGTTTAGGAGCCACCATGGGAGGCCTCTTATCAGCAGCTCTAATCAAATATCTACACACAACGTGGATAGAACCAATAATATTAATTTTCTTTATTGGGGCCATCTTAAGAATGATTGCTGTATTTTTCTTTGTTCCAAGATTAAGAGAAATAAAACACAAACAAAAATTCAAAGGTTTTAAAGAATTAGAACACTTAGTTGTAAAAGATTTAGGACCTGCTTTAATTGAAGAAGCTCATGAAATAGAATCTATTAAAAACTATATAAAAGAATAACAAAAGCTAACCTTTTTAAAATAAGCCACCATAATATAAAAACCATGTTAAGAAAAAAGAAATGCAAAAATTGTGGAGAAAAAATAAAAAATAATTATGAATTTTGTCCTAATTGTGGATTTCAAATAAGAAAATCAAAAAAACAAAGCGGAATGTTGGGTAGAAATGATTATATTGAAAATGAACCTGCTGAAATGCCTTCTATGTTTGGAGGAATCTCAGGGGGAATGCTAAATAAAATGTTAGGAAGTGCTATGAAAATGCTTGAAAAAGAAATAAAAAAAGGTGTTCAAGAAATACCTAAGCAACAACCAAATGCAAGAATAAAATTAATGATAAATGGAAAAGAAATAACTCCAAGTGTAAAAAGGATTGAAAAACAAGATAAAACCCCCATAAAAACTTTGCCAATAAATTTTTCTTTAGAAAATTTAAAGAAATTTAAAAAGTTACAAAAAAAAGAACCAAAAACACAAATACGAAGATTAGGAGATAGACTAACTTATGAATTAGAAATCCCTGGAGTAGATTCAATCAAAGATGTCTCAATAATCAAAATAGATAAAGGTATAGAAGTAAAAGCTCTTGCAAAAAAGAAAGCATATGAAAAAACAATCTCAATAGATCTTCCATTAACAAAATATATGTTGCTAAAAGGCAAGCTTTTCTTAGAATTAGACACAAAAGAGTAAATCCTCAAATTCGCAAAGCTTTTAAATAATTTTAATCATTAATTTCTAAGTGATCCTGTAGCTCAGTCTGGTTAGAGTACTGCTCTGATAAATTTTGATGTTCGGATTGAATTTTCACTCCCCCTTCATCTAGGATGGGGGTTCAGAAAGGCAGGGGTCCTCGGTTCAAATCCGAGCAGGATCATTTTTCTTTAATTTAAACCGCTTGGAGTTTAACATTGAATTTTATGAAATGTTGCACCAAACATAGTAAGAACGCAAATCCAGATAAGATCATTTTCTCTCACAAAACCTTTTTAAACCAATTTTATCTAATCAAATCATGGCAGAGAAAAAAACACCTGTAAAAAAGCCAAAAGAAACTAAGAAAGAACCTTCTAAAAGTGTTGAAGGAATGTATCATAAAATTAAAGAAGCATGGAAAAAACCAGAGAAGAAATTACTTAGAGAAAGAATGGTTGAATGGAGAAAATCAGAAGTTTTTACAAGAGTTGAAAAACCATTAAGATTAGACCGGGCAAGAAATCTAGGATATAAAGCAAAAAAAGGATTTGTAATGGTTAGAATAAGAATTAAAAGAGGAGGTCATAAAAGACCAAGACCAAATAAGGGGAGACGATCAAAAAGATTACATATTAGAAAAAATCTAAAAATGAGTTATAAGTGGATTGCTGAACAAAGAGTTGAAAGAAAATTCAAAAATTTAGTTATATTAAATTCATATTTAATTGGAAAAGATGGGCAACATTATTTTTACGAAGTAATTTGTGTAGACCCTCAAAGACCAGAGATAAAAAATGACAAAAATTTAAACTGGACTTGTAAACCAGTAAACCAAAAAAGAACTATGAAAGGTTTAACAAGTGCAGGAAAGAAATCAAGAGGATTGAGAAATAAACATCCTACTTCTAAAGTTAGACCAAGTATTAGAGCTGGAAGAAGAAAGAAATCTCAAGTTGGAATTAGAAAGAAACATAAGTTATAATTTTTTATTGAAAATATTTTTATAAGTAGCTTCTATTTTTATTAAATGGAAAAACTATTACTTTTTATTTCACTTATTCTTGAATTTTTTTGTAGCAAAATTTTGTTCTGGAAATAAAACCGGGAAACAAAGAAGATTTAAATCCTTGAAATTTAGTTTTAAGAAATATTACATTCACTTGCATCATTGGTTTATTTCATTTGTCATCCTCCTTTTTTTATATATAATTGATTTCTATAATAGTTTAATTTATGGATTTCTTATTGGATTAATTATTCAAGGATTAACTTATAATGATTTTTATAAATTCTATTATAAAAAAGTTAATTAACCCTCTCCAAAAACCTTTTAACTCCTTGATTCTCCAATAAATTATGAAAAAGAATTTCACAACAGAGGAAGCAAAAGAAATTGGTGAACAATTAGGCATTCGATGGGATAAATTTGATGCAGAACAATTTAGAATTGGAATGGGCATTGAATTAGAACACGGAACAATAGACCTTAAAACAAATGTTTCTAATGACAATACTTTAACTACTGGAAAGATTGCCCTAGCTCATTTAAATGAATTTGCAGATTATTACACAAGACTTTTAGAAATGGAAGAACAAGCAGAAAAATTTTGGGAAAATAATTCTGAAATTCATGAAACCTCTGAACAAACAAAAGAATTAGCTAAAAAAGAAGGATTATAAATAAACAATCTTAAAAACAAATAATTCCTATTTAATTAATGGAAGAGATGATTTATAGAATAATTGCTATCATTGGTTTAATTTTAATTATATCTGGGACTTTACTAATTTCTGCAAAGAAAAAAAGAGTAAAAAGAAGATACATTTATCCTCTATTAATTGCAGGAGGAATTTGTTTAGAAATATATAGCATATACATACAAGATTTAATCTTCATAATTCTTCAAGCAGTTTTCATAGTAACTTCAATTTACGGATTAATTAAATATCATGAACATAAACACAAATGAGATACAAACTTTTAGCAGATTTATATGAAAATCTAAGTTCCACAACAAAACGTTTACAAAAAATAGACATCCTCTCAAAATTTTTAGAAGACCTAAGTGAAAAAGACTCTGATATTCTTTATTTATTAGAAGGAAATATTTATCCAGATTATGATGAAAGAAGAATAGGAATTTCAAATCAATTAGCAATAAAAGCAATTTCAAAAGCAACAGGAATAGATTCAAAAAAAGTAATCTCAGAATGGAAAAAAATAGGAGATTTAGGAGAAGTTGCAAAAAAATTAAGCTCTTCAAAAAAGCAAACAACTCTCTTAACCTCAAAAGTTTTGAAAACAGAAAAAGTGTTAGATAATTTAAGAAAACTCCCAGAACTAATAGGGCACGGAACAGTTGCAAAAAAACTTTCTTTAATAACTGAATTATTAACTTCTGCCGATCCTATAGAAGCACTTTACTTAACAAGAACCTTAATTGGAGATTTAAGAATAGGTGTTCAAGAGTCAACAATCAAATATAGTATGTTAAAAGCATTTTTCAAAAACAATAAAAAGTATGAAGATAAGCTTCAAAAAGCAATTGATAGATCAAATGATTTAAAAATAGTTTTCACAATTGCTCGGAAAAAAAAGATAAAAGAATTAGAGAAAATAAAACTTCAAGTAGGGCATCCAATAAAAGCCATGCTTGCACAAAAAGCAAAAGATATAGATGATGCATTCAAAAAACTAGGAAAGCCAATGGCTATTGAATATAAATACGATGGATTTAGAATGCTAATTCATAAAGCAAACAACAAAGTCACACTTTTCACAAGAAGTTTAGAAAATGTTACAAAACAATTTCCAGAAGTAGAAGCATATGTTAATGAATTTATCAAAGGAGATTCTTTTATTTTGGATTCAGAAGCAGTAGGTTATGATAAAAAAACAAAAAAATACACTGACTTTCAAGCAATATCTCAAAGAATAAGAAGAAAACATAATATTACAGACATGCAAAAAAAATTACCTGTAGAAGTTAATGTATTTGATGTACTTTATCACAACGGCAAATCAAAATTAGATGAACCTTTTCTTAAAAGAAGACAACTTATTGAAAAAATAGTCAAAAATCATCCTTATAAATTAATTGCTTCAAAATTCAAAAAAACTTCAAATAAAAAAGAAGTAAAAGAATTTTACAAAAAAGCTTTGAAAGATAAACAAGAAGGAATAATGATGAAGAATTTGCATGCAAAATACAAACCTGGAAAAAGAGTAGGACATATGTTAAAATTAAAACCAGAAACAAATGAATTAGATTTAGTTATTAC
>Ga0307928_10001080_pt1 | contig 20519 bp, 31 predicted proteins | sample AceLakmetagen232_FD_201815 | JGI IMG/M metagenome (GOLD analysis project Ga0307928, IMG submission 201815) | Saline water microbial communities from Ace Lake, Antarctica - #232 | ecosystem: Environmental > Aquatic > Non-marine Saline and Alkaline > Saline | place: Antarctica: Ace Lake... | reverse complement strand
TCGATTTCCTTTTATATTTTTTGAAGAAGACAGATAAATCTCCTTTCTGTACTTTAAATTTTTCTAATAATAAATTTAATAATAATGGAACAACCATTATGTATAATATCGCTTGCCATAATACAAGGTCGATATGAAAGTAATCAAACACATAAAAATATGCTCTGAACAATGTGATATAAATTACCATTGTTAAAATGAATTGAGGTATCATAGCCCATCGCCATTTGAAAGTTCCTGCACGTTTAGGTTTCTTTATTGTTATAAATTCCTTCTGTTCAGCCAATGTCTTATGTTGTATGCATCGTAAATCATCCAAACGGTTATTTGCCATCTGCATTGATACTCTTTGCTTTTTACTGAATATAACTGTAAGGATGTGGTAAGTAAAATGAACTGTAATTAAAACTACAAACATATTAGGTAATGAGTATGCCATCAGCTCAAATCCACTTTAGCGCGTTTCCTTCGAAGAAGGTTTTCGTTTTTTTCATTTTTTTCCATTCTGAACCATTTAATTCCCAACACTCTTTTGCTTCGATATAATATCTACTTATTTTTTCATACTTAAAAAAACAATATACTTTACTTCCACCCAGTCTGCTAGACTCGACTAATATACGATATTTTTTTGGTATTGTATAAAGTAAGACTTGTCCGAACCGAGTTCCAGGTATAGATGATTTACATATTCTACCATCTTTAAATAATTTATTGAGTTTTCTTCTTAATATTGTTTGACACGTTCCATCACAATATAAATCTTTTAATATTGTTTTGTACGTTTGTGGGAATTCTTTGACCTCGTCTATTAAAATGTCTATATTCCATAACTTTTTACGTATGTCATCCATTATTTTTCATTACTAAGTTGTTCTCTTATTTTATTTACTAATTGTTTACTGTCATCTATTGCATTTTGAACCATACTTTTTGATATACTTATATCATATTCATTCTTGATATGAAGTATAACTTTACTCACTGATAATGTAGTATCATGCATTATTACATCTCGTAAACTTAATATCATTAATGCCTTGTGGATATCTTCTTTTGAAACACTCTTCAATACGTTTGCGTCATCATAAACATTAGCTTCTCTAACCTTCAAATATTTAGCATATAACCAATCTGGTGGTTTTGGGAATTTTATCAATTGCCAGTAATTCGGATGTTTCTTTAGCTTTTCATGTATTTGATGTGTGTTTGTAAATTCAGTAAAACTTCCTATATTCTTGAATTCAGTCATACGCCAACTATCTCTTACTGGATTTCTATCTTTAACATAGATAGCTCCTTGTCCTCTAGAAAAAATGCTCACCCAATAGTTAACAAACGACTCAAGATAGGTCTTGTCGACTTTATAAATTTTTAACGGGAAACATAATATGAAAAGTAAATGTTTAGTTCTTACCTGTGCAAGTTTCTTTTTCAGCGCTTTATTTTCTGCCTTTGCCCAGTCCTCCGAAGAATTATGAACCACCATACCATTAGCTACATAATTATTATTATCTTTTACATTAGTTATATCGTAAACCTTTTGTTTATATCTGGTTTTGCGTATGTTCTTTATTTTAACAAATTTCAACTTTATCCCTCTTGGAAGAATTACAACTTTTGCATGCTGGTTGTACATCATCGATTGTGTATATGCGTTTTGTTCCAGTTTTTAAAAAATCTTTATGAGCGTGAGATATCGGATAAATATGGTCCATAGTCAAAATATTTATTCCTATATAGTTATTACATAAAACACAAACCCCTTCTGATTCTATAAGTTTTTTTCTCCAATCATCTATAGTGAAAGCATGAATTATATTTTTCTTTCTTTCGGTTCTTCTATAACTACAAGCGCGACAAACATCTCTTCCGTTCGTTTTTCTATATTTTTGCCGTTGTAAATTTACTAAATCTTTATTTTCTTTTGTCCATTCCTTTCTAAGTTTTTTACCTTTTTTACTGTCTCTATATTCTTTTTTCTTTATAAGCATAACTTCCCTATTTTTATGATGATATTCCCGTTTTTGTTTTGTTAAACGTTCATTATATTTTTTATTATATTCCCCATTATATTTTATTTTTCGTTCTTTATATTCAACAGTATCTTTTATTTTTCGATAACTTTTTTGTGCTCTTTTTATATCATCTTCCCTATCGCGTAAATATCTTAATTTCCGCTTATCAAATTTGCCTAATTTTTTAACACGGGCGTGTAATTCTTTTTCACATTGTTTATTTCCACAAACATATTTTTCCCCATAAAAAAATACACCACAAACAAAACATTTCTTTTTTTTACCTTGACCTTTGGAAATAGACCTAGGATTTTTTTTATAATGAAATCTGTTAACACAATTCATCTTACCACAAGTTTTTTGTTTTGTGTCTCTTGGGGTAAATTCTTTTTCGCAAATAGGACATTTCAAAGTCTGTTCTAATATTTCATCATCATCTGTTAAATCTTTTAACTTAACCCAACCACGTTTAGTATAAAATAAATGTTCTTTTGTCGCTTTAATTTTCTTCCCATTATCTAATTCTATTTCATAAACATCGTCTACTTTGGTTTGTATTGCTCCATCACATTGTTTATATTCAAAAATATCTTTTTTATTATTATAACTAAGAACTTGAAAATCTTCATTTAGTAACGAATCTATTCTAACACATTTCTCTTCATTACTAATTAGAACATTTATTTTTGTATCTTTCGTCACGCAACAGAAACGAACCGATTCATCGGCCACAAGTGGCTCAAAGAAATTAAGCGTATCTATCTTATTCATAATATCTGCATTACTATATGCAATATGTCTATTCGGGTCGAATCTTATCCCAAGGAGTTGACACCATTTTCTGGCTATCATTATTGCGCTGGATGATTTACCGCAACCTTTTTCCCCTTCTACTAAAATCATACTATCAAAATTTGCAAGATTTCTGTAAAGAAGATGTTGAATAAAATCATCAAATATTCTAAAACCTCTACGACTAACTGCCTTATCAAAGTACGGTTTCCCTTCTTGGGTGAGTAGTTCTTGAACTACAAATAGTAGTTCCTGGAAATTATATTGTTTCTTAACTGGGTCAGTTTCCCAATTAGTATTTATAATTTCATGTATTAATTTCCTACGCCCAAAGCCTAATCCTTCTGCCATGTTTTAACTCTATTTCATATTTTATTTCAATGTTTTATATAATTTTCTAATATTCAATCTCTGTATACTCATTACTTAAATTCTTAAAAAGGTTTGCTCGTTCGTTAGCATATTCTTCTTCCATAGTTCTTCTAACATAAATTTGATACAAACTACTCATCTTATCCTTTTTTCTTAACACTCTACCCATTCTCTGAATGGTTTGTTTAGCTGTGCTATTACCTGACATTATTATTGCAGTATCTATTTTTGGTAAATTATATCCTTCATCTAAAACTTTACTTGCACAAAGGATGTTAAATTTATCATTCTTAAAATCTGTTAATGTTTCATCTCGTTTCGTTGCGCTCAATCCACTATGCATTATTCTAGATTTTAAACCTGCTTCCAATAAAGCCCAGTAGACTTTATTTGTCTGTTCATTATACTCATTAAAAATTATAATTTTATCTTCTGTATGAAGACTACATATCTGACCAACAACATCAAATTTAGTTTCATAGTTTAAAACAAATTGTTTACGCTCATTCATCTTTGCTAACATTTGTGGTTTTGATGGATGATTGGTGTTCATCATTCTTTTGAACCCACCGCCCATTTGTAATATAAGATTGAACTCCTGTGTTAATATTTCATATTTTTCATAATCTGTCGGGTCCATTTCGACTCCGATGTTTGTGAAATTAAATGGATTCAATACTCCGTCTCGCAACGCTTCTATTGGTGTATATTTAAACACATTAAAATTAAATAATTCCATTATTTCATAATGAGCATTGTCCATTCTTTCCAATGTTGCACTTAATCCCAATCGATATTTAAAAGGATACTCAATATATTCTCTTAGACGTGGGGTACAGAAATTATGGCAATTATGAACCAAAATATCATTAGCATAAAAATTATGATTATCCTTTACTTTAATATCATACACATCTATTTTCTCTTTTCGTTTTGATATATTCTTAATTGATATATATTTGAGTTTCATTTTTTTTTATAACACCAATCTTTTTTAAAAAATCCATAGCATCAATTCTAACAAAGGTGCAACCAAGAACTTTAATAATTTCTTTCTCTCTCAAATAATCTCTCACTTGTACATACTTATGATGCGGTTCATCGACTTCATAAGCAATATTATTTATTGGGTCATAACCATCTATAAATTTTTTAGCTACCGAAAAGTTTCTTATCAACTTTATTTTTTTTTCTTTCTCAATATGATTCAAAATTATAGTTTCATATTTTCCTTTTTTCTTGAAAGAGGTATCTATAAATTTTTTATTTGTACAATCTGCAAGATTATCTAAAGAACCAAAAAGTCTTTTTACTACTGAAGCACATGGTAATAATCCTTTCCTAGCATAAGCATTCCAATATCCTCTTTTAATTATAGGAATCTTTAAAAAATAATCAATAACTTTTTTTCTTGTCCAAACTTTTCCACTTTTTATTTGTGCTTCTTGCGATTTTTGTTTCATCAATATAGTGTTTTCTTTACCGTACCGTTCTTCCCATGTTTTTCCTGTCATTAACAATTTTGTATCTATAAAATCTCTTCCTGCTTGCTTTGCCATATTATCCAATGAACCAAAAAATTTTCTTATAATTATATCATCACAAATTAATCCTTTCTTTCTATATAATCTAAGTTCGGTCTTTTTAACTTGGGGTAATTTTAAATATGAATTTATAATAGATTCTGATGTCCACATAGAACCGTTTTTTAGTTGTGTTGCTTTACTCTTTTCTTTTATTTCTTCAATTCTTTCAATTCCATATATTTCTTCATATGTTTTTCCTTTTTTATAACTTGGTTTAATTCTATTAAGTTTTTTTCCAGTTCTTGTCAATCTTCTCTTTTCTCTTAATTTGTTCGCGCCTTCAACACCATGTATCTCTTCCCAAGTTAAACCCAATAGTTTTTTACCCTGTATTTTTCTTTTTTTACGTAATTCTTTTTCTACTTTAACACTATACATATCTTTCCAAGTCAATCCTTTTTTCAACATCTTAACACTTTATCTCCTTCTTTTAATTCATTTGCTATGATATATTTTTTTCCATCAAAAATTAATTGTTCGGGAGTAACTGTTAATATATTTCCATCATCGAATTCAATATCTAATACATCTCTTTTTTCTTTTATTTTATACCAATCTATAATTTTTTTCTTTTCAACTTTTTTGTTTATTATATTATATGATAATACATCTAAATTTAACTTTTTATCAACAATATCTTTTATATTTTTATTTACTATTTTACTATCTTCAAAACACAATACTTTTGTTTCCCCTGAAAAACATTCGTCTAGTACGACAAAATCGAACATATCTAGAGCAACTTTGTCAAGACTTTGCATATTAGTTATTGTTATTTTAGAATACTCTTTTATGTTTCCATAAAAAACTCCGATGTCTTTTAATGAAATCCCCGCATCATAAAGTTCTTTAAACCAAGTTCTTTCTAGTATTATATTCTTCGGAACAACAATTAAAACGTAAACATCTTTATCTTTTTTCAAAACTTCTTTTATAATTTTTATTGCACAAAATGATTTTCCTGCTCCGGTAGTTGACTCAAAAATAGCTGTGCAATCGTTGTCAAAAAAATATTTAATTGCACGTCGTTGCCAATCGTGCAGCTCGACTGTCTTTTCATTTTGTTCTATAGCTAACTCTGGTAAAACCGGACTTTCATCGTCCACTTGAATTCCAAAATCACTCATATGTAGAATCTCAATATTATTACAACCAATGCTATAGCTGGGAACCACTTATGTAATATGTTAAGTATCTTCACACTCAATGCAATTGATTTGTATTCTTCGGATTCTGTGTCCTTCAAATTTCCAAGGTCTTCTGTATGTTTTTTTAATAATACAGCAATCACTATATGCAATGCCAAATAAATAACAAATGTTATTACAAATTCGCCTATTGGAATTTTAGATACTGTTATGTTTGTTGGTATTTCTGTCATTTTTCCACCCTCATATTCAACGGTTCACAATTTTCACCAGCTTTAGTTACATTAACATAAAAATCATAGTCTTCATCACAACTTACTTTCACTTGACATTGTTCTTCCCTACATTTCTCATATTTATAACATTTCTTAATTACCTTACCTTCGCAAGTTGGTAATTCTTCTGCGCAACCTATCACAAAAATTGTTAATATAAATAAACCTAATAATAATTTCTTCATTTTCCCAACATTCGTTTAATTTTTTCATCCATTGCAGTAGAACCGCTTTTATTATCTTCAGTTTTTCTTCCTCTGCCCATCATATTAGCAATCTTATCATCACTTAGAACTGAACCAGAACCACCTTGGTTACTATTACTTCCGCCCATGCTCATCATATTAGTAATTTTTTCATTACTTATCATAGAACTGGAACCACCTTGATTACTATTGCTTCCGCCCATGCCCATCATGCCGCCGATATCTTTGTTTCCGACGTTAGAACCCATTTCTTTAAATTCATTCCCTAGCTTTGATAGCACATTGGCACCTTTACTTTTACCAGTTAGTTTATCTTTCTCTTTTTGAAGATATTGTTCTTTCATTATTGCTTTGAGTTCGTCTTTAGATTCTTCTTTAACTTCTTTTTCTAATTGTCTTTTCATTTTTTTCTCCTCTTTTGAATTTTTAATCATATCTGGAAATACTGTCTTGTCCCAAACTTTAGTAAAAAATCCTTTTTCTTTTTTATGTGCTCTATTGTCTTCTTCCATTTTTATTCATCCCTCGGCGCTTTTTCAACCATTACAATTGTTTCGGACCCTGGTTCTATTTTATCAACTATAATCTCTTCTTGAACTGGTTTTTCTATTGTTGGTTTTTCGACTGGTGCTGTTTCCGGTAATACAACTGTAGCCGGAACAACTTTTATATCATGTATACGACATATACAATCAAATAAATAATTCCCCATTGTCATATCTTTTTCTTTTGCTTTTTCCTTCAAATATATATGAAGGTCCTTTGGCACTTTTACTGCCACATATTTATCATCCATTTTATTCTTCTCCTATTAATCTTTCTTTTATAATTTCTTTTAAGTGTGTTGATTCTATTTCTTCTAAATCTTTGTTTATTGTATTTGAAGTATCCTTAATTAATTTATGTCCGAACAGTGACATCCTCCCCTCCCTAAAGGAAGGGGCTTCCAAACAACAAAACACTAATGCAACTTAGGAATTGTTGTTTATAGTTCCTGCTTCACAGACAATTGCCTTCTCGAAAGAAGGTCTTACATAATCATCCACAGGCGTATAAGTTTGGACAAGTCCTGCCCTACTTTGAATATTAATTGAAGCGTTTAAATCACGATGCAAAGACAAACCACAATTCGGGCAAAGAAACTTTCTCTTACTAAGAGGCATCTCTGCAATAGTCCCACAATTGGAACATTTTTTAGATGTGTTTCTGGCATCGACTTGAATTACCTGTCCACCGCAAGTTACTGCTTTGTAGGACAAGAATTGAATGAATGTATTCCAAGAAGCATCACTTATACTCCTTGCAAGATTATGATTTTTAAGCATATTTTTTATGTTGAGTTTCTCAACAGCAATTTTAGAATAATTGAGAGTGAGTGTTCTGCTAAGTTTATGCAAGAAATCTTCACGTTGGTTAGCGACTTTAAGATGTTGTTTAGCCAAAACATGTTTAGCTTTTCTCCTATTAACAGAACCTTTCTTTTTCTTGGAAAATCTTCTTTGAAATTTAGCAAGTTTTCTTTCAGATTTAATCAAGAACCTAGGATTTTCTATAACTTCTTTATTGGAGAAGGTAGCGAAGTTTTCAAGACCAACATCAATTCCAATCTCTTCTTTAGAAGGATGTTTAAGAATAATATCGGTTTGTTCACAAGAAAAGAAAACGAACCACTGGTTAGCTTTATTAACTTTAATAGTCAATGTTTTGATAATACCTTTGGGAACTCTATGCAAGACAATAGGAACAGAACCAATCTTACTAAGTTTCAATCTTTTATCAGAGAGAAGTTTAAAACCAGATTGAGGAAAAGTAATACTATTAACTCTGGATTTAAAACGTGGAAATCCCTTTTGCTTTTCTTTAGGGTCTTTAACTCTACGAAAGAAATTTTTGAAAGCTTTATCGTTTCTATCAGAAACATTTTGTTTGACTTGAGAATGAATATCAGTGAATTTATTTTTAAGAAAAGCATCAGAATCATATTTGGAAATAGATACTTTACCAAATTTATAAGCATCTTTTTTCAAAGCAAGAAGTTCATTATAAGCAGATTTACATGCCTTAAAATTATTAATCAATCGTACTTTCTGTTTAGAAGAAGGATAGATTCGGTATTTATAAGTTCTAAGTTGCATAATCATTGGAAATATGTTTATATTTATATAATTAATGGAGGAAGTGCCAATTCATCTCCGCCCTAAAGGACGGAGCATTCTTGGCACATTTTAGGTAAAACAAAAAAAAAAGGATTTTAAAATCCTCCTTTTCCTTGTCCTCCTTTTGGTTTACTAGGTCTTGGACTTCTTGGTCTTGGACCGTTCCCATCTCTATCTGGCATTTTCTTTATTCCTCCATTCGTAATTATGTGTATAAATATGGGCAGGGCGTAATTAATTGCCACAAAGTTTACAACTTTACTATAAGTTTAAACTCCTCGAAGGTTAGCTTACTGTGTCACTCCTTCCGTATTAATTACTGATAACCCTTTTACCCTATTTTATGAATATTATATCTCTAAGTCAAATAACGTGCACAAGAGTTCATTATCTTCTTTGAGCACATTTCACAATAATTTGAAGAATAATTAGTTATTGGTTCTTTTTTACAACCAATACATAATCCATTTCTAAAAATTAAATATTTTTTAATTATTTCTTTTATCATCTTGTATCAATTTCGTGTATTTCTTAATTGTAAGTTAATATCAATAGTTGATTCTACTTTAAAATCTCTTGAATTAAATAAAATATATCTTGTAACAATTTCTAAAGCTTTGTCAAGAGCATATTTTGAATCTGTTCCTTTTCTTATTTTACAAAAATCTTGTATCATCTTATTATTCCTCCATTGTTATTTAAGTGTATTAATCATCTTTTGGTTCAGGAGTCGTTGGACCATCTGAAATTTGAAATGATTTGTTTCTTCGCTTAGTTAATCTTACTTTGTCATTATCACATATCATTTTTGCCTTCAATTACTAATTCAATCCACATATCACATTTCGGATTGCAGCAACTACTGTAACAATTCATACTCTCATCTTTTTTAAGGGTGTGTAAATCAATTCCTGCCATCATACAAACAAATGATTTTGTTTGAAAACTATTCGGTGGTTGTTTGGTCCCACAAAAAGGACAGTATAATACATTTTCAACATAATCAAACATTCCCATTTTCGTTTACCTTATACTTACCAGCATATTCTTCTATCGCTTCGATAAGTTTGTCATTATCTAATCCCTTTCCCCAATAATCTGTCCAGAGCAATTCTTTATATCTAGGTATTTTACTCATTTTACTTCATTCCTCTGAGCCATCGTTCACCTTCTTTTGTAATTGTATATTTTGTCGGACTTGGATTACAAACCAAATCATCGCTAATCATATCGTTTATAATTTTATAGACGATACCGATGTTCAAATTCATAAATTTTGATATTTCTTTGCTGCTTCTGGTATATCCAATCATATATTTCAAAATCTTTTTTCTACGTATTCCTAAATTATAGATTACTGATTTTTGAGTTTGTGCCATTTTATATCTTTTATCTGAAAACGCTTGTTTATATATTTTTGTATTTTGTTTTATATATTTTATATATTTAAATATTTTTTTATAGATTTATTTACCATTTATCGCCCTAATTCAATTTTTATCGACGATAAAGTATGTTTAATTTACTCACTACTACTTACTACTACCAGTCATCCCATAAAAAATGAAAGGGGTAGTTCTAGTAGAGTCCCTTCATAGCGTTTAACATTTGTGTTAATTTAACATTTTGACTTAACAATTTAACATTTTACAGAGGGTAAATGTTAATACCAATGTTAATACAATTTACGGGAATGAAACCCTGAAACCCCACAATTACAACAACTTAACAAAAAAACATTATATAAAAAAAGATTAATAAATATTATAGGATTACTAGTAGTAGTAAGTTTTCTTTAACATTTTGTTTAACATTTTGGATTTAGTAATGTTAAAAATGTTAAGTTTGGGTATTTTTGACTATTTTTTGGTTATTTTTACTGAGTTTAAGTAATGAAAACATAAAAGTGTATAGCATACATATTATATATTCCAAAACAATAAACTATATAAACGAATGTTTTTATAAATTGTATATAATACGAGGTTTAGACAAAATGATTGACGAACAAGACAATATGAGAATTAATGTAAAGATACCAATAAATCTGCATAAAGCAATTCAATATGCAAAGATTGAAACAAGAAAAACTAGCGAAGAAATGGTAAATATCGCTATTAGAGAATATCTATTAAAGTTAGGATTCTTAAAAGATGATGGGAATATAAAAATGCCAGAAGTAGTTTCTATTGAAGAAGTAATACCAGAAGAACTTTATTCTAAAATTGAAGAAGTACCAGGCAAACCAGAAATAGTTCTAGCAGCAGAAAGAAGAGCCGCAGAAGAATTAATATCAGAAACGAAACCCGAGGAAAAACCCGAAGAAAAAGTTTTTGAGGTTTAAAGTTGAGTGATGAGAACCACAAGGAAGATGATTCAAAAACCGATGAAAACAAAGAAATAACAACACCTATACCGATTCAAGAATCTGAACATGAGCCAAAACTCATATACACAGATAAAGTTATCAATGAAGTTTCTACAGACGAAAGAGTTCATAACTTTATTATGACTAAATTTAAGAGATTAACTGCTTCTGATTGTGAAAAACTAATAAGATTATTATTAGAATACCGATTAATGATTTATGTAAAAGACTTTAAGAAAGGGGTCGGTTCATTCAGACAATATAATATGTCCAAGTTAGAAAAGGACGACTCCATACGACTAGACGTGCTCGCAGAGCTGAGAATAGAATTAGAAGATTACCTTAAAGAACTTTTCAAAGATTTGACAACTTATGATGTCGATGCAGCCGATGAACTTGAAAAGATAGATGACATCTACTACAAGATAAACGGCCATTCGACGTATGAAATGATTAGAAAGTTATTATGTGATGAGATGGGTAGACCAGGATTTCGCTATGATTTCGATAATTCGGATATAAAACTCGATATTCCGAAAAACAAGATGGCACTGCAACGGACCAGTATCCAAATTCTTAGTACCGGAGTAAAATTTGATTATCCTTTAATATACAAATACCTTTGTCCAAAATGTAATACTAAAAATTCAAAAAAAGCTTATGAAGTAATCGGTTCTAAGAACAAATTAATATGTGAAGGGGTATTTGAATCATTTAATGCAGATGGTGAGAAAAAACCAAAACCATGTTTATATAATGTATACCCAGATACAGATATCGGTTCAACAAAGGATGCTTACTATTATAACATTAGTTATGATAATCCAGAAACTAAAAGTAAACCGAGTGCATTCGCATTTTCATTCAAAAATCTAGAACCAGGATTTTATGAATGTGTATTATTCAGAATTAAAAATCCTAAAGGTACGGAATTATATTTAATAATGGATGTAAAAGAAATCATAGATAATGATTTCACAGTTCCAGAAAAAGTTGATGGGGAAAATTATATTATTACAATGCAAAAAGCATTTGATAAGTTTATATTGAAACAAACCAATATGAAGATTTACGGCTTACTGCCAATAAAAGTATCACTTATAATACAAAGATTGTTTCAAATTCTGGATAGAAAATTGATAGCCAACATGCAAATTTGTGGCGACGCAGGAACTGGTAAATCATTAATACTAAAATATTTTGGATTTTTATTGAATAATAATCTCAACCTTTCTACTAATGGATTAAGCGTTTCTATTCCAGGACTTCGAGGTACAAGACATACATTAACTTTGATGAATAAAGAAATCAAACTTGTAACTATGGGCTTCCTTGGAACTTATCATACTATACATATTGATGAAGCTGCAGAAAATAAAGAACTTATTCAAAACCTTAAAACATTCTTAAATGAAGATAATTATTCTTATGATAAAAGTGGTTCAAGTGGAATCTTTCACGTGAGAACTGCTCAAACAAATCTTAGTCAGAATCTTGACAATGAACATATTGGTCGATATCGTGGGATGATAAAAAAATCATATCGTGAATCAAATATTAAAATAGGCGAAGATGAAAAAGAAGTTTGGGATGAAAATTTTGATTTGTTTTTACCTATATATGAATATACTGATAATCTTTATTTAAGGAAGGCAATCAAAGATGTAAGGACACAGTTACAAAAGAAATCTCAATGGTGGATTGATGGTTTTGATTATCCTCTGCACGAGAGATTTCCATTTTACTATTATTTGGTAAAGGAGCGTAGAGACGAAATTCTTGAAGAAGCTATGCTTGATAACATCCAAGAAGATAATATAATCAGTGAAAATTTAAATTTAATGAAAGTATTAAAGAGTAATGATATAGTCAATATGTTTAAAGGTTTTAATAAGTATAGAAAGAAACGAGAAAACCGAGATGACTTAATTGGTGTCGATGAAGTATTAAGGAAATATAATGTGAAGCTTGATGGTAGAAATAGAATCTTTTATCACAATGTTGCAATCGTATCCAGGATAGCAAATAGTCGAGATAGAATGAATTATGAAGATTATGATTTGGTGGCGTGGATAATTGAGAATACCAATAGAAAAATTGATGTAATTGATACTAACGATTATAAAATAAATGGTGCGCCGGACCTGGAAAAAGATAAGGCTGCAGATATAAAACTTGAAGAAGAGACATCAGACGTGCAAGAGTTTGGAATTGAGGGGGATTTTGATTCAGTATGAAATATGAAGACGAACGTATAAAACTTGAAGAAATGAAAGTAACGGCTAAGAAAAAACAATTAAATATTAGGTTACAGAAAAAAGTTGTGCACAATGTTTTTGTGAAAAAGTATAAGATGGCGTTTGCACTAATGGACATTTTAGTAATATCAATGTTGATATGTAATTTTGGAGCTGTCCTAATAACTAATGCTCTTGTGGTACGTGAAAATCCAGACATAATATTAATGGAAGCAAATTCAGTTCAAGCAGATTTAAATGAATATGACCAACATCCAGAAGGAGATGATTTTATGCGGTCACTTTTTATTCAGTCTCTTATGTGGGCCGGGTTTTTGTTTTTGTATTTCTACGGTAGAACGCACGTCTATACAAATTCAGATTTTTTAATCAATTGGTTTATAATAGCGTTTTATACTTATCTCATTTATTTTGATTTTATTAATGATTTAGGATATTTGATAGGAATAATATGGTAAAAATAAATTTAAAAGATATAATAATATCTCAGTATGAGGATTTGCCACTGAGTCAAACTATTTCAATGTTTAATATTTGGAAGAAAGAACATGAACCAGATAAACGGATAGTGAAAACGATTTGTCCGAATTGTGAGAATATTACATCTCCGTTATTATGTACTTCAACTACAGAGTTGGGACATGAACGGGATAAATTTAAATCAATTTTTATAGAACGATTAGACAAGATTAGATTCGGTACACAATGTAAAAAATGTAATCATAAATTCAAATTTATGTTGGAGTGCAATTCGTGGCATTACCCAAAATTGGGAACTTATTAATTTATATTTATATGGCGAGTTATGTTGAGGTTGGGTGCGGTAGATTGAGGCGGGGTATGGCAAGACAAGGTAAGGAATTTTTTATTGCAAAACTCTAATCCTTTTTAAACGATTAGAGTTTTGCAAGGAAATATTAAAAAATGAAAGCATGGTATGATTTAACAGAAGCAGAAAGAGTAAAGCAAGTTTATAGTAAGCACTCTATTGCAGACTATTGGAACTGGTGGAATTCTAATGAACCCAAAGTAATGGAAGTTCGAATAAGGGATTATGCACTTATTAAACAGACAGTTAATAAGTATGGATTGCCGTATTCATCATCTGGGGTTTATGTGAAGTCTGCTGAGGAATTAAAGACTGTAATAGCCTTCGTTCGTGATAAGGCGACTGTCTGGGCTGGTTTGAATCCAAGGAAAAAAAACACCCAAGCTAATGGTTGGAAGACTTATTCTTGTGGAGCCAGGGGTGGTTCCAGCGACGACAACATCGCGAGTATAGATTTTATATTTATAGATATTGATAGAAAGACCAAAATCAAACCAGCCAACAATAAAGAATTAAAGAATGCAGATATTATGGCGGAAAAGATAATAGAAAAAATGTCAGTACATAAATGGGCAAATTCATATGCAAAAATTGCAAGCGGTAATGGTGTTCAGTTATTATTTAAGTTAGATGTCCCAATCACAATTCCTAATAGAACTTATAATATGGATAAAAAGTATTACGAACATTCAGAAGAGTTTGATAAATTGAAAGGACTTGTCAAGGAAGCTGTAGGAACCAATATCAAGAGGTATACCAAATGTTATGAAGATGAACTGATGGTAGAGATAGATACAAGCGGATTCAATATAAACCGCGTTTGCGCGCTTCCTGTGACAAAGAACTTCAAGTATAATTCATACCAATGGCGTGGCATAATAGAAATGAAGGATGGCACGAATGATGGATTATCAGATTATATCTTAAGTAAAATGAATGACGTAAAGTTCTTTAAATCAAAGAATTTGTTCGTCAAACATAAAAATACAAATAGTAAATTACTAATCAAACCAGGCAAACTTAAAGAGAATGTAATGGTAAGATTGTTGATGAATAATGATATGTCTGTTTGGTGGGACAAATTGAATGATGTTTTCTGGTTTCAGCTTAAAGCACTAATGCGCGACTCAAAGGTAGACCTAAACTCTAATGAGTTCAGAGAATTCCATAGAGAACTTGAGCAGAAATATAATGGAAGGTTCACGACAAATTATCCGAAGAAAGAATATGACTTTAACCAAAATGTGGTAAATTCATTTTGTATAAATAATGCAATTGAACCGTTATATCCTTTATGGCCTCAAAAGAATAAACAGACCGATATGAAACTTGATGAAATGAAATGGGGTATGCAGAAATTAACATCCGAAATAATAGAGTTAGATTCAATCACTAATGTTTCAGAAGATTTACATTTTATGAAGAATAAACTTACTTCAGGTGATTATAATAATGTTAAAACCGTAGCCATGTTCATCAATGGCTGCATTAAAAAATATGGTGAGAAACGGGCAAAATATTTCGTTGACTATCTTTTTGATAGATATTTCAATTATTCTTGATGGAAAACAAATATATATTTAAATGATTGACTTCACTATAATATCTTGAGGTTAGTAAAGACTTTCTAAACGAGCCCTCAGCCTAAACTCTATGGCAGGTGTAAAAAGCCTGCCTATTTTTTTTCTCTATAAGAAATCAAGGGGTCATAGGGTACTTCTAGCCCGCTTATTACTTTGATGCATTATTATCGTTTCAGCCATATCAATATCATCTTTAAGTTGAGAATATTCATTATACAATAATTCAACTTGTTTTTCTATAGCTTCCTGTTCATCATACATCAAATCCAATTTTGCTAGCATTTGTGGTATTGTTATTTCTGCCATGTTTCGAAGTATATTGTTTTTTGATTAGCCATTCTTGTTTTTTCTTCTTGCAGAAGTCTACCCATTACACATTCTTCGGTTACTAATGTATCATTCTTATAAATTTCTTCACAACCGTCAACATATTTAATTCGGTAAGATGTAGTAAATACATCATCTGCATTAATAAATAAGAAAATTCCCATTGAAACCATAATTATAAACAAGACTACACTAATAACTATTCTAATTTGTTTTTTTGTTTTCATTTATATCACCTAAAAAAATAAAAAAAAAATAAAAAATTACTTATATTTTACGTTAATGCTAATAACATATAAGATACTGCTAATAAAGCTCCAACAAATCCGCCAGAAACAAATACTCCTGTTATAAACCAACGATTAACAGATTTTGATTCAGCCATCATTTCTTTAAAACTCATTCCATTGTATTTTCCCATTTTATATTACCCCCGTAATGTTTATTTAATACTCATAATATACTATCTGTCTTGGATTAATTAATCTATTTCCAAGCTCAATTACTTCAGAATTGTTTATCGATTCTGCAATAAGAGTCAAAACGTCTTTCAAATTTCCTAATTTTGTAACAAATTGGAATGTAACGTTATCAGTCATAACAAAATTAATTGGTACATCTTTTATTGCCATTTCTGGATTAATTTCTTGTACTGGACCAGTAGGTTGATTTACAAACTGTTGTTCTGGAATTTCTTGTTCTGGTACAACATTATCGAACGGATTAGCTTCCATTACTGGTTCTGGCATTGGTTGTTGCACTGGTGCTGGTTGTGGCATTGCTACTGGTTGTGGCATTGCTACTGGTGCTGGTTGTTGTACTGGTACTGGTTGTGCAACTGCTGCAGGTTGTGTAGCACCTAATTTTCTTGTTTCTCTGTTTACTAATTTTCCATCTTTTAATTCTAATACCATTTTTCTTATGTCCTCCTTAGACTTGTTTATTTCAATATCTTTTTTCTTTATTTGTTCAATAAGTTTTAGCGTTTTATTAGATTCACGCTGTTCTTTAATTTTTTCAAAAAATCCTTTCTTTTTATTTTCGGACAATTCGCATCAACTCCAATCTTTTTTTTTCTGTTATGATATTCATCCTCTCATATGTTTGCAGGTTTGAAACCTGTGCATATTGAGATTCAGAAAGCATCATTTTCAATTGTGGTTTATCTATTACTTCTTTAGTAATCTCTGATATTGATACATTAATTTTTGTATCTGTATCTTTATAACGACTCCAACCACGTTCTTTTAAATAATTTTTTATCTTTGCTTTGATTTTATCATTAACTTCTTCAAGTTCTTTTGTTCCAGAATTTGTTTCGGCCCATATCTGTAATAAAGATGATATATCTTTTGTGGCATCGATAAGAGTAATAGTATCGTTACAAATATTTGATATAATTCCGTCCGGATTTTCTTTATTCATTTTTTAATATTTTCTCCATAAATAAATCTTTAGCATACAACAACACTTTTATGATTAAATCACATTCTCTACAGATGGGATTACCTAAAAAAAGCAACCACTTCCATAACGGAATCTTATTTTTTTTACATACTACACATTTCATTTTTATCTGTCATATTTATCCATTATGGCATAAACATCATCGTCTACCACAATTTCTTCTTCTTTATATTCTTCTTCAACTTCTTCATCTTTTACAGTAAACAGATTCTTCAAAAACAATCCGAGCCCTAAAATGGAAAGTATTCCTATTAGTATTACTATTATTATTATACTATTTAATTCTGACTTAGCAATTTTAGGAAATTCAAATATTTGTTTTGGTTTTATTCCAACAACTTTCAAACCTTCATAACTGTATATTCTTTTATTATCTTCGTTAGAATTATCACCAACATAATATTCGATTATGAAATCATATATAGTTTCTTTTTCAACAGCATATTGTAATATAATATCTTTAGGCAATGAATTACAAGAGCATTCCCATATCCTGTCATTAAGGCTACAATCTTTCAAACTATAATCATTAGTTCTATGAGTTCTATCAGTAACTTTAATAGTCCCTTCACAGTAGTTTATAGTCTGCACATTATATTCAAAGCCCGAAACCATTGTAGTCATACTGAGTAATACTAGTATAACTATAATATAATTTTTATCCATTCTGCCTTAACCCAACTCTTATTTTTGCCACGCCCTATCCACCTAGCGGATTTCCAAATCCATAAAGCGAATATTTGATTTGGTAGCCCATGTTTATTTTTAAACTCTTTTATTTCCTCTTGATGCTGTAAATAGTAATTGCTTTTACCAAAATGTTTATTGCTTACGAACAGTTGTTCTTTACCTCGGACAAAAACCCCGTCAAAAATGTCCGCAAAATCATATGTAGCCCATCTGGTACGAACACTTTGAAATACAGTAGTCCATCCATCTGCTTCAAGTTCTTTTTTGGCTCGCGCCTCCTTCAAATATCCTTTACGTGAAGTATTCATTCATCTCTCCAATCACTTGGTTTGTTATATAATCTTTCATGTTCCCAATCATCATCGAAGAGAAAAACACAATCGACACATACTTTTTTATTTTTAATTTTAAACTCTGCCCATGCTTCTTCACACATATCGCATTTAACTGGCTTAATTCCTAATTTTTCTTGTTCTTTGCCTTTTTTATAGTTTCTTATTAAATGGGACTTTTTATTTACCCATCTTCTAAATTTATTTGCGTTTGTCATGTCGAAAGCAAATTCAAGGAAGGCTATTATGCCAAACGCTGAAAGTATGACTAAAAACACTATTAATATTTTTTCTATGCTGTTCATTTTTTATTTATCCTTTGATTTATGGTTTTTTTTTTCCTTTCAAAAAGAAACTCAAGGAAAAATGGTAGACCAGCGGCTAAAAGAGTAATCAAAATCATCCATGATATTCTTACTGCGCCGCTCATTTTTTTATTCTCTCTAAAAATCAAATATTGTTGTTATTTTCATTGGTTCTATGAAGTAATCTAATTCCTTCCATACATTAGATAAATCTATATTATCAAAATTCATTTTATGTTCTTTAAATTCTTCGATTGTACAATACTTTTTTCCTTTACCGACTCCTACGCCTTTTAAATTTGGGATAAGGAAGTGAATTCCGCCACCATACTTTTGCGCAATTTGTGCAGGCAAGCTTGTCGATGATTTTTCTTGGTACTGTTCGAAATTACCAACGTTTTTTCTCATTGCTGCAAGCGTAACATCTTTTTCTAAAAGTTCTATTATAATATTTCTTATGTATGCTCTTTTAAATTTAGCTGTTCCTTTTTTAATTTCCGGGACCATATATTCCCAGAAGATTTTTTTGCTGATAATACTATTACTCTTTTTCTTAATACCCAGGTTCTTAATTACCACTTTATCTTCTCGAGTGACATAAATGTAATTTTTCTTCATCAATCCTTTTGGTTTATCGATGATATCTTGTTCATCCATTTCTTTATCTGATTCTTTATCTTCTGTTGATTGTCCTTTGAAAAAATACATATATTTTATTTCATCATCAATACCCATATCAAAAGTATCGCTTGGGAAAGGAACTGTAGCTTTAATTTCATTTATGATTTCATTTTTTGTTATTAACATTCTTTCTTTATCATTAAATGGGTCTTTAATATATACGGAATCAGTATCAGTATAGATAACTTCATAACCCGCATTTCGAAATTTCTTTCTTGCATATTTTGTCCATTGTCTTCCTAATATGGTACAATCTCCGCCGCCAACTCTATCAAACATTAATTTGTAATAAGCATTATTAAGTAGCCCGTACATTGCGGCATTAAGGATAATTTTAATAGTATATTCTCGTCTATCACCTTTCTTTTTTAGTTCAACCCTTTCTTTAAACCATTTAATAATTAATTTTCCAATCTTTCCTAATTCATCTGTATGGTATTCACCACTGATTTTCCAATCTTTACTATGCCAAACAGGTCTTGTATCTTCAACATCTTTTTTTCTACTATGAATATTACATTGACTAATTATGTTTGGATATAAACTATCAAAATCTAAGCAGTAAATATTACCTTCTACGAACTCTGTTGAGGGGAAACTTACATATCCACCACCAATTTTATTTCCAGAATTTCCTGTAGTGTCATATACTTCTTCTTGACCCATCGCTTTACAGATTGACTTGTAACCGAACTTAGCAATAGTGGAAGTAAGATATTTTTTCTTTCTTACATCTTCTTCATTAATAAATGGTTTAAATGCTTCGAAATAATTTTCTAACCATTCATATAGTTTTTTAGTGATAAGAATATCTTGTTTTGTGTATGCTTTTATTTTTTCAGCTTCTTCTTTTGTCCATACTGGTTTCTGGAACACTGAGTAATCAATTTCCATTTTACCATGTTCATCATCTACAATGTCAAGCATTTTTACAATGTAATCTAATCTATACTCCATTAACAAATCCCCAAGCATACCTTTTTTAATTTTCATTTGTGATGCTCGGCTTTTGAAAATATTTTTCATATCAATGAATATTTTGTAATCTAAATTAAACCCTTCACGGATTAATATTGGATTATCGTATCCGGGTTCAATTCTTGTCCCTACTGTATTAAAACCTACA
>Ga0307928_10001078_pt1 | contig 20522 bp, 24 predicted proteins | sample AceLakmetagen232_FD_201815 | JGI IMG/M metagenome (GOLD analysis project Ga0307928, IMG submission 201815) | Saline water microbial communities from Ace Lake, Antarctica - #232 | ecosystem: Environmental > Aquatic > Non-marine Saline and Alkaline > Saline | place: Antarctica: Ace Lake... | reverse complement strand
CGTCAGTCGTATTCTTTCCAGATAACCTTGCCTGTTTCCCGATTTCTTCCGTCCTATATTTGTGCCGTAGCTTTGCAAGGTTCGCCTCTCTTAATTCAAGGGCATCTGCTAGTTTCTTATCTCTCTTGTCCTTAGTTCTGTCCTCGATATTTTCCTTACTAGCCTTAAAAAAGCCCTCACCAGCACTTCCAAGTATCTGTAAAAGTCCGCCCATTATCGCACCCCCTGTGGTTGTATTGGAGGAACTTGCGGCTGTCCCTGCTCCTGTCCCTGTTGGGCCTTCATCTGCTCAGATATTTTCTGCCCTTCGGGAGTTTGGGAGGCTTCCTGACCCCATTTCTTCAACTGTTCGGGAGTTATCTTGCCTGACTTAACGGCTGAATCTATGTATTTACTCACCGCAAGCGTGAAGGCTTGAGCTTTCTGCTCGTCGTTCAACGGCTCCATACCAGCGGCTTCCGCTACGCCGATTATCTCGCCCATAAGCTGATTAGCACCGTTTGTCAAAACACTGTATTCCAGTTTGATTTTGTTAGCCATTGCGCTATCCTCTAGCTTATTAACAACAGATAGGGTGGCGTTCGCAAGTGCTTCAACAGGGTCTTCCGCTTTCACGATCTGATTTATCAGGGCTGTTGATGTTTTCTCGCTGTGGATTATCTGCATACCATTCGCCACAAAAATATCATATTGCTCCTGATCTCTCGGATTGATCTGCTCCTGCTGTTCCTTATTAACTTCTGTGTTTCCCTGATTCAACAGTCCATTCATGATATTCTCCTATGCCAACAGCCCCTTTTTATACCCGGTTATTCCCGCCTGATATCCAGCCGTTGAGGGAATTACATATTTGTCATACCAGTTTAGAGGTGCTATATTGGACGTTTGTGCGGTAAATTGGCCGGGTACATTAGCGTTAATTTTATCACGTTCCAACTGTGCTTCCGCTTCCGCTAACTCTTTATTCGCATCTGCCGTTGTTCCCGCAGCACCATAAGCACCAATCCCCTGCATTAAACCTTCACCCAATCCTGAGTAGAGATTAGCTTGTGCATCCGTCATAGCAGCCGCAGGTGTTGGAGGCGTGGGGGCTGGGGTCGTTGGTTGAACAAGGCCACTAGCCGTAGCACCCGTGGCACCCGTCCCGGCCATACCACTGGTACTGACACCCATCATGCTATCGGCACTAACTCCGGCTAAAGAACCTGCGTCACCAGCCGCTACTCCAACCCCGGCTCCCGCCTCTGCGCTGACTCCGGCCCCCGCTGTAGATCCAGCCGCGCCGGAAAGACTTGCGCCGACACCGGCTGATATCCCTCCTATCGCTCCACCAATCAATGCACCCTTAAAAACATCACCAAGATCACCGCCACGTACCAGAGTAGTCGCAGCACCTATTACCGCACCCACCATGATACCAGTCACTACCGCAGTGGTGACTGCTACGCTCGTTCCCAACGCTGCCGCTATTACTGCTCCTGCCGCTACTGGCATGATATATCCTCCTTAAACTTTTTCTTCGTCAGTCCGTATATAAATTGATTCCTGAGTTTCCATTTCTTCAGGAAGGATTTTCTGATTCGCCCCTCCTTTTCCATTCCGACCCTTTTGGCAAGTTGAATCGCTGGCCTGTTATAGTCGGGTATATAGGTAATCGCTTTTTGGTAGAGTGTGTTGATGAAACACCATGCGATTACTTCCTTTACAAACTTATCCGCCCGACCCCAAAGTTCCGGTAATACCGCTGTGTGAATTTGACAGGTCACTCCATTGAGAGGTTCCATTATAATTAAACCTGTCTTTTCTTCGTTCATCACGTACAGGGTCGTGTTGTTCAGCACCGGCACAAACGGATACACGGATAGATCATCACCAAGCCATTCAAACACCTTCGGATGGTTTATTATTTTCGATATATCTTCTATGCTTTCGCTTCTAAAAACCATATTTCCCTTACCCTTGGGTTACAACCTTCCCCTCGTATTTGCTTTTTTTCATCCCCAACTCCGTCAGAACATCGTCTGCCTTATTCTCTTTATCAGACTTCTTTTTCTCTTCAGTCTTCACTGGGCTAAGTGATATTTCATCCCATGTTACCGAAGTTCCGTAAACGGAAGTCGTTGTTCCCATATTTGTTCTATACGTTTCATATAATATTCTAATAGCCTCTGTTTTAGCCTCTTCTGTCAGGTTGGGGTTTGTCTGAATTGCGGTCAACTGAGCCATAAACTGCTCACCCATACTTGAAATAGAGCTACCGAGTGAAGTGGTCTCGGCAGACGACAGGTTCATTGCGGCTACAACTCGATCCGTTTCAGCTTCAAGGTCATACCTGTAATTCGCCCATTCCTGTTTCATTCCTTCCAAAACCTTATTCTGGGCCGCTTCCTGTTCCGACAATGCAGCAGCCAGTTCGCCCTCAAATCCGGCGAGACCGAGACTCTGAGCCGCTTCCTGTGCAGATAACCCTGATTGAAGTTGAGCTTGATACCCCGTTAGAATAGATGTTTGTTTGGCCTCTTGTTCCGAAAGGCCGGAAGCCACTGCCGCATCATAGGCACTTTGCATTTTAGTCTGAGCCGCTTCCTGCGCTGAAAGTTTTGAACTCGCTTCGGCCTGAATAGCAACCAGTTCTTCCTGTTGCTTTGCTTCCTGTGCTGAGAGTGCAGCCCCCAATTCAGCTTGATAACCAGTCTGAATGAGATTCTGGACAGATTCCTGTTCGGACAATCCAGACTGAAGGCCAGCTTGATAACCCGTTAATGCGGCCTGTTGCTTTGCTTCCTGTTCTGAAAGACCAGAGCTTATGGCTGCCTCATACGCTGTCTGCGTAGCATTTTGTGTTGCCTCCTGTGCGGAAAGTTTTGCGCTGGTAGCACCCTGAACACCAACAAGTGACGCATCATTCCCATATTTTTGCGTTGCTAATCCACCCGCAATCTCACCCTCATATCCCGTTTGCCCTGCCGTTGCGTATGTCGAAGCGTCCTGTTGTGCTATCGGAAGTGCGGATTCAATCGCCGCCTTTTGTGAGGCTTCACCAGCCAATGAAGTATTTAACAACCCTCTCGCATTGGCGGACTGTATTCCGGTTGTTCTTGCAGCCGTCATATAGGGACTACCCTTGCTCAGTAACCCCCCCATACGGCCCTCAACGGTCGCATCTTTTGACGGGGAATATGTCGGTGCTGCGTAGCCTGTAGCGGGGGGCGGCTCCGTCTGAGTAAATTGTGAGGTTAGTACCGGGGCTGTCGGTGGTGTGAATGTTTCCGTTGCCTGATACGGAGTTACATTGTCAAGGGTAAACTCGTATGGCTTACCGGTTGTTGGGTTTATATATTCCATGCTATTCCTCCGGGGGAGAGCTTAAAAAAGTATCATTCACTTCGCACAAAATAATGTATTAAGGTCTGCACCAGCTTTTTTATAACCAGTTGCGGCAGTCGCACTTCCAGATGCCAGTTTCTCATAGCATTGAGCTAAATCTACTCCAACAGCTTCATATCCAGTATTAGCGATTGCGGCGGTACACCTACGTTTTAGGATAGTATTCAAGAGTACACCCCCAACCTTATAAGTGGTCTCGATTGTCCCTATAGGCGGGCTGTAAGTTACCACTACATATATCTGAGTTATAACACCCCTAGTGCCGGTAGTGGTGACCGTCATTCCCGCATATAATGAATCAATTTGTGTCCAAGTCAATACACCAACACTTTGAGAATGAGTTACCCAAGTGCTGTGCCCCATAGACTTTAAGTAGGTGGTACCATTGATATTTATATAAATAGACGACTGTGTTTGTTCTACTGTCAGCATACGGGCATAAACGGTAACATCCGTTACTACACCCTCAACAGCACCATGATTCTCAAATTCATAGGTATCGGTATATGTTCCTGATACCCCTTTCACGTAATTATATGTACCATAATCGTCTGCAACAACCTCATCCACATTAAGATAATGCGTTGCAGACCCACCGTAACTTGGTAATCCAATAGAATGATTTCCGTTTGGTCTGAGTGTTAAAGTCGCCATTTTATCTCCACATTGCCGCTAACGCAGCTCTATCCGCTTGGGTAGCCCTGCTTTCAAAGTCTGCCTTATCCGCAAAGCCGAGATTCTGTATATTCATAAGCTCGCTCGCAACAAAAAACTCATCAAGGTCAAACGTCCCTTCATCTAATTTCCCCTTCAGCGCAGTATAAATTGAAGAATGGTCGGGTGCTTTCCCGTGGGCATGCTCCAACTTCTCATGGTTTTTTCTGTATTTGTCTATCGCTTTCCTTGTTTTTATTATATCTTTTGCCATGTTTCCCTCTAAGGTGTTACAAATACTAAATTAGCTGTTAAATCAGCGCTTTTTTATCTCACGTTCCAGTTTACGAATTTTCGTATCCTGTTCCTGTAAGGCTTTGAGCAGGACTCCGATAGTATTGTTGATGTCAAACTTATCTCTATCCTCTCCAGATAAAATAGGGTTCGTATCATCCGCAATAAATCCTACTCGATAATTTTTATCTTTATCACTAATAAAGTTGAATTCTTTAATTTCTAAACTATTTATTATTTCCGTTCCATTTTTCTGAAAAGGGTTAATATTTTCCTTTGATTTTCGAGTAGATGTTGTGTTGAAAGAGCCACCAGTAACGGTGCCACTTATAGTAGCGTTAGCGCAATAAAGTATATTGCTGGTGTTATTAAAATACAGGTTAGAATCTTCATAAGGTCGTTTATATCCATCTGTAGAGGTGGCTGTGAACAGTATTGGACAATTTGCATCGCCTGTATCATCACTACTTATATAAACATACGAAGCATTTGTTGCTGTGGCTGCATTGCCAGTACATGAGGCTGAACTTCCAGTTATATTAGATGATATGGTCGTAGGAAGTCTTGCATCTGAAATAGTGCCAGTAGTAATATCCCCACCGTCTAAAGCAGAAATAGTAGAACCAGTATGCGTATGAGAGTTTTTGGCAGTGCTTCCGTCACAGGCTGTATTAACTTCTGAGGCGGTAGCTGAAAGTCCAAGTGTAATAAGCGCCGTTGCCGCATCGGAATCATCAACCAGAGTTTTCCCAAAGGCTGAAATAGTGGTACTCGCCGGAAGAGAAAGGGTTAGGAGGTTAGACCCATCACAAATTGTGTTTATCTCTGCCGCCGTTGCCGAAAGCCCAAGGGTGCTAAGTGCTACTGATGCGCTGGCATCGTCGAGAAGGCTTCTAGCAAACGCTGTAAGGGCCGTCTCTGCCGCTACATTCGCTCCCGTGGTGTAAAGTATTTTATCAGCAGCCGTCCCCAACGCTGCGATGGATAAGAGAAAGGCATCATACGCCTGAACATTCGTCCCTATCACAAGACCTAAATTTGTTCGTGCCGATGAAGCCGATATTGCTTCCTGTGCCGTCCCACCGGAATTAACAAATACCGGAAGGCTGGCCTTGCCTGTAAGGGGGGATACTTTATCGAAGCCAGCCTCTATCGTAGTAAATACAGCCCTCATTGTGGAGGAAACAGCCTTTGAAGATGTTGCAGGCACCCCCGATGATTCGTAATAATCGTTTGACATAGCTATCTTCTCCCGCGCATCGGTGTGTATTCTACCAACGCGCCATTAAACCGTGCGGAATTAAAGTAATCACCTTTCGACCATATTTTCAGGGACAGATTGACCCCACTCCCCGTCATGTCAAGATATGTTGGTGACAGGATTACGCCATCCCATGTAAAGACATCCCAATAGGCAGTGTCCCAAGTAGATGAACTCAGGGTTATCGTTTCGCTAACGCTGTTCGGTTGTTCTCGTTCTGTTGACTCATAATCCAGGTCGTAATCAATCTCGAACTCGTAATATCCATCTCCGGTGATTTCAAATGTGGCTCTCCGATATCGCTTAATAAGCGTGGGACTTTTGAAGTGGTTAAACGAAAGGGTTATCCACGCTTCAATTTCGCCACCATCAAAACTTGTACCTTCCCCAAGTTGGTGAACATATCCGTCTGCATCACCGAAGAAAATTACTTCTTCACCGGAACTATTTTCCCTTGAGTCGATACACTGGACAACATGCCCGAATAGCACCGGCATCATGCCCCGGACTTTGTTGTTATCTAGCGTCACGCATAGGCCGGACATATCGGAAAAGAATAACCAGTATTGGTTCTGGTCTCGCATGACACAGGATGAGAGGACATTCTGCCTTCTGGTGATTAGCCATGTCTGTACTGCTTTTGAGAGGATAGAATCCGCAAAGTTTCCGAATCGTTCTGAGGTTGTCAGGGTCGTAATGCCACGGTCGTCAAGCATCAACGTCCCGCCGATTTTCTGGATGGTATGAGCGATTGCCCCGGCTTCCTCTTTATAGGTCGCAAGGTTCCAGTCGGTTACTGAAGAACCATACAATACGCCTATTGAATCTCTGGTGAAGATAGCGAGAGCCGCCGTATCGAATGCGCCCGGTTGCGGCATAAATCCAGTAACCTGATCGCCCATTGCCAACTCAGCGGCACCAGTGATAGCAGACCACTGATAAGGGAATCCTGTGCTGGAATGTTGCACAGAGCCTACAAACGAAAAGAATAAATGGTTTTTGTGGACACTGACATGCTCCGGGGCATCGGTTGTCATACCCGTTGCTATCGGAACAAAGACAGTCCCATCGAACTCAAACCCACGGTTCTTTCCATCACAGCCATAGACTCGACTTGTGTTCGCAGTCCCGCCAAAATTAGAAATGTTGAACTCGAACCTTCCACTGGGGACCGTAAAGGTTATTGCGGAACTGTCTGCGGCTATGGTGGCGACATTAAGGTTCGCACCGACCTTTACGGTTTCAGCCTGAAACGTCCCTGTCTGTGAGGCGAAGATAAACCTTCCCGCTGCATCCCCGCCTGCAACTGTACCAGACTCAAGGGCTATCCGTGTTATTGTAGCCTTTGCGCCAGAAACCTCACCTTCTATCTCGTCCCCTTCCGCAACCACATACGTCCCACCGGAGGAAAAAGATAACTCCCTTCCCAACGCTACGAGTGTCCACCCAGAAGCCGAACTCTTATACATGGCGGTCGCAGTCCCGGCAGCGTTATCCCGAAAGGCATATTGAACATCTTTGTACGTGACTATTCCCCTGAGAACTCCAGAGCCGGGTACGGCGGTTATGTCGGCACGGTACACATCAGCCGCAAGGTTTTTATACTGAGCATGAAGTTTCGCGGTATCAGCACCATCCGTGACCTGACCGCCCGTACAGGTTCCGACAACAGCCCCACCCACTTTGATGTTCCCGGTTGTAAAGGTGCCGGTTATCTCTGTCAGAACGGCGATACCAGTAGTAAGGGCAATGACCGTTCCGTAAGAGGTTGTCGCATTGTCGGTTAAGACATCAGCTACCGCCACCGTTCCCGTGAGTGTAACCGTTAAGGTGGCGTATGCGGCATCTGAGGGGGCGGCCTGTCCATCGTATCGTTCGTATCCCCGTTGTGGCCTGTACCCGCCGTTGATATCTTGGACATAGTTTTGCGAGTCACGGCACGTACCGGGTAAGGCGGCAAGCATGGGAGTGACTACATCAAGCCCTCCCTCGAATGGGATATATCCGACCTCTAGGGGTGCAGTCTTCGCCAATTTCATGCCAGCGGTGCTCCATAGCCAATGCGATTAAGTTGGTCGAACTCCAGCTTCCTCAGAAGATTCTTGTATTCCTGCTCCCCGTGGGAATAGGAATCAGGCGCAGAAGAATACGCCCCGTAGAGCATCAACGCTCTCCATACGACTATCATGTGATACTGGGAGGGAATAAGCGGCTCGTCAGCATCGAGGGTCATTAACTGGGCCTTCTTGTAGTACTCGCCCGTAACCGTGTAGACAGCATCGGGGGTCGTCCAGAGCGCAAGAGAATTATCAGGCTTCACCGTAACAATGGTCGGACGACCTTCCTGTGAACGGGTAGAGCCGAACATATAATTTCCCTTGAAGTCGTTCCACGGGAGATAGATAAGATACTGCTCGTCAGCTACCGCAGAATAGATAGTCAGGTCATCAACCCGGCTGTGCTTCCAGTTCGCAAGGTCATCCAAAGAAACGTCGGCTGGCGCATAATCCTGAGTCCCGTCTACTGTCGAAAAGGAAAAGCTCTCCTGTAGGAACTTCCACGTAGCATGAGCGTTTTGAATCTCCTCGTTTGCGGAGGCTACCCAATCAACAATTCTTCCGAGTTCCCCGGTTTGAGAAACAACGGTTGTCGGGCCACTACCCGCAATTCCGGCCTCTGCGCGTAATCTTTGACAAAGTTCGAGATTTGTCATCAATCATCCTCTATGTTGGAAAAGGTTAATAAAATCCTACTGTTGCTCCATGATCGCCTTCAGCCATGCAGGGCCGTTGGGGTCTGGATCGTGGATGACCGAAAAGGGATACGTCACGATTGTTCTCGGCTGCATCTGAATACTTTCTGGCCTTCCGGGGTCCATTACCTTCTGCGTGTATTTCGTTGTCCTGCATCGGGCGAGTGCTTCCACGTATTTCCTTTTTACTGGTGATTCCACGCCCCTGATAATCGGCTGGTTCAGCGAGTTCACGTTGGGAGTAATTACATCGAGTGAACCTTCATCCGCCGCAGGGTGAACGATAATTGTAAGAACATCGTTCATAAAGTTCTCAAGCGGGATATTCTTTGCAAAATCGTTTTCGCTCATCCGCTCAATAGTCTTTTCCCCAAGTTCTCCAAGACCCATCGGGGCTTCCTGTTTAATGTTTTCACTTACGACATCTGTGTGCTTTGCCATTTCTAATCTCCTTCTCTCAGCTATCGGTGAGAGGGTTAAGGTGGGTTTCCAGCCTGTTAATAAAAAAGGGGACTACTCCATACTGAAAGTAGCCCCCTAAATAGGTGGTGCTTACTATGTCTTTCTTCTAACTGGTCAGCGGTGCAACTGGAACCAGCAACAGGTCGTAATAAGTAGTCGTTACGTCTGTCTCATCGAAATCCGTGGTTCCCGCCGTAAAGGTCGCATCGTTTTCACACTTCACCTTCGCCGCTCCGATACAACAGGTATCCGCTGTCGGAGTGGGCCAAGCCAGAACAGCATTTCCAGCAGTCAGGTCAGCGTTAAGTTGTTCCGTACCCTGAACCGTACTGAGCGTACCGGAACTGTCAAGGCACACCATATAGAGACAGGTTGTGAGTGCCGACTGCGCGGTTCCTGCCGTAACAGCTACCGTAGCATCATCCGCCAAGTAATAGAGTATCCCCTTAATGGCGTATTCTATTCCCGTATCGCCGTTTGGGGAGTCAAAAGCCAATTCCTTTGCAGTTGAGCCGATTTTAAGCCCAGCCTTGGAAAGACACATCGTCCCGCCTCTTGCAAGTTCATTTAAATTTACCATTTTAATTCTCCTTTTATGCTATAAATTTTTCGTATAGCGATTCATGCTCACTGGTAATTTTCTCTTCCTTATCCATCTTCGTGAGTTCCTTGACGACCATCTGTGTCACGATTTCACCAAGCTCAATTTCCTTGTCCTTGGCTCCTTGAGTCCACGTCAGATTGTCACCATCTTGGTTGAAGTTGAGTTCCTTGTTCTCCTTCTCATCAAAAGACAGGTTCTCTCTAGCAACCCTGAGAAGTTTGATGTTCGCATAAGAACCCTCTTTGGGAAGAATGTTCAGCAAGATTAACCGCTCTAATACATTTACTTTCATTTCTCTTCTCCTGTTTTCTGGAAGTGAATCGTGGGAAAGCCAGCCAGGAACCGGCCTTATCAGCACATGTACCTATCCCACGATATCCATTCAAATCTCCTATGTTCTTGCTATCTGTACTTCAACAACTCCGTCAGTATACTCCGTTCCACCTGTATCGGGAACGCAGACGAAGAATCCAACCACATCATCCGCTGCAACAGTTAAACCAAGATCAGCAACAACTGGGTCTGTTTTTGCTTTTGTTAATGTTGACAGAGAACTACAAGCACCGGAGGTACTGTCATACAGAACCATTTGTGTATCATTAGTTCCAGTACTTGGAGTTGCAAAGTTGAATCTTGCACGGCTAAGGGTTCCGGCATAAGGTATTGAGGTTCCAGTGTCTATCGTGGTTATCTTATGCTCTACATTGTTCATTAATGGAATCTGAGTAATGTCAAACCCTAATTTAACTCTTGCTCTAACCCAATAGGCTGTTTGACTATCAACTTCATTTGCTGCCCAATCTGTCGGGGCACTGAAGAAAATATCTCCGTCTACTTGGAACGATCTGAGGCCATCATTGGCCGTACTGTCAGTCTTATCCCAAATGATAGTCAGAGCTTCCCATGAATCTCCATCCCAGTATTCCCATGCTAACGAGTCTGCGCCGTATGTTGCTGGAGTTGCAGAAATATCAATATACATATTACCAAAAGGAGTTGCCCTGCCAAAATAAGCTGCATCATTTTCAAGTTCTGTATCAGGGAACAACTGATAGGCAGCGGAATATGCGCCGCTTGCTGAATCTGCTAAATTATAATAAGCAGTTCCTGCACCATCATCATACACTTTACAAAACGCCGCAGCCGCTTCAGTCTGCGTTACGTCATTCCAAGAGAATGTCGCATCCACTGCCGCATTTTTCAATCCCATAATAAAGTTCTCAACAAGATTGACTATCCTGGCATCAGAATCCAAGATAATGGAAGTTGTTAAAGTCCCACCACTCAAATCAATACCGGTTGCGACTGTTCCTGAAAAAGAAATACCAGTCGTGCAGGCTCCGATGGCGAGGGCAGTTGTTGAAGCACCTATACTGACACCAACTAAGCATGTACCGGAAACATTAACTCCCGTTGCGCTACAAGCAGAACTGATCTGGATTCCGTCAACCGGAGTAGTCCCGGTAATGGAAATAGCATCGGTCAGACTGGTTGCTGCAATAGTAATACCTGTAGTTATTGCACCGGATAAGTTAATGCCGGTTGTAAGCGTACCGCTTGTGTTGACAACCTCAATGCCCGCCGTTGCAGTACCAGCTACAACATTAGCCCGTATCAACGACTTAACGGTATTTCCAGCGGCATTTTGCTGTGCATCGAGAACATACCAAGTGCTCTCACCTGCGAAAGTGTTCAAATTACGGGCTGACAGAACAGTAATTGGATTTGAACCTGTTGGAGTTGGTTTATACGCGCCCTCAATCGTAAACCCTGCGTTTACAATCTCACCAACAACCGAAAGTGCAGCACCAATAATTGTCGTACAACCAAGTGTGCCAGAAGAAGCTACGTTATCAGAAAGATTGGACTCTAAAGCTAACACACCAATATTATTCAGCGTATTGGCACCGTCAGTGTCTACTTTAAGGTCCATAGCCTTAGTCGTATAAGCTGCGGACTGAGTAGAGTGCAGATGAACCTGAACGGCGTAGAAATTTGATGCCTGTATGCCAAGATCAACTTCTTCGTTTACCGTTCCATAAGACAGAGGACAATTATCTGAATCCGTCATTGCGATAGTACAATTTGCGAAGTCAATACCTTTTGTAATGGCAGTACCAGTGAAGTCAATGCCGGTATTCCCTGAAAGCGTGACCAAACCAGCTCCGGTAATAGTCGTACCAACCCACAGGGCCTTGGCAATACCAAGACCTCCGTCAGTATGAATTGAGCCGGTTACTGCGCTTGAGGTGTCTGTCGCAGAATCAACACTGATACCGGTCGTGAATCCTGAGCCGATAACAATACCTGTGGTTCCGGCAGTCGGCGCAAGGTTGATACCAGTTGTGATTGTTCCTGCTCCGGTCATCGCAAGTCCAGTAGTCATCGTCATCAATGTATCTACTGAGAATGAAATTCCTGTAGCAAGGGCCGCATCCACATCAACCAGCATCGCTATTGCCTGATCGCCGGAGATGTGAATACCGGATACCGTGTTCTTCCCAGAGACATGCAACCCATCGGCGCAAGCTCCAGAAATCAAAAGCCCATCGGCGGCAGTCCCGGCAAAACTAATACCGGTCGTGCCAGTAAATCCACTGGTAACAGATATCCCAGTGGTTCCGTCCCCGGAAAGGGTTATACCCGTCGTGTAGTCACCCGATATGATTATCGGATAGGTCGTATCACTAAAGGTAATCGCCTTAAACGTGGTCGGATCGTCGTCGTTAAGGAATCCAGAGAACAGATGTCTTAAAGACCTCCGTGCCCTGGAATCCGCTATGTAGTTTATATACTTATTTATATTCGCCATCTTATTTTCCTCTCTTCGGGCAAGTCTGATTACTTGCTTATGTGAAGGTTGTTATTGCCAAGTTTTATCTTGGCAGTCTCCGGCCAATATGTGCCAGCCTCAGGATAAGTCCCATTGTGGAGTTTGCCATGAACAGAAGATGAACAAACAAGCAAATTCCTTCGCCTATTGTTTTTTTTGTCCCAGTCAAGATGATGGACCGAATAATCTGGTGAGAGATATAAGTTGTCTCCCAGCTTTACAAGATATTCACTATCCGGTGCATCCTTTTTTAACCACTCTTCCATTACTAAGCGGTGTTTAAACACATATCCATTTGATGAATATGGATGGACCATAGCCCGTTTATATATGTATCCACCGCTATGATTGGTTTCACCGCCACACCACCTTGGATTTTTGTCACCAGCCATTCTATCTTGTTGCTCTGTCCTGAACCTATCGGAAGCATATTGGCATTTCTTTGAACAATAAACTCTCCTAGCAACGTGTGAGCGTGGAACCTCAAAAACCTTTCCACAATTTTCACAAGTGCATACCGCCTTACGTTCCCTTGATTTGGCCCGGACAATAACTGCACACTCATTGGAACATGCTTTAGCTGTATCCTTTCTACTAGGATATACAAAGAACTCCTTGCCGCAAACTACACATTTTTTTGATATCATAATCTTTTCTCCTATTATTTTTAGTAACATGAGAATGATACTGACTTGTGAAGTTCTTGTCAAGTTATATCTTTGTGTGTTAATGTCCATAGTAAATCAACCAGTTAGCTAAGGTCAGTTACCGCACACTCAATCCTCGTCATCCAATTTTCATTCAACCGTACAGCCGTGTACCAGAAATCAGCACCGACATATCCGAACATACCGGACGGATTCGCATGGTTCTTCACGCTGGAAGGAATGAGTGTCGGAGAAATCCCAGAATAGCCATGACCCTTGAGGGAAATGTGACCCCACGCATTAGCCGCCATAACGATACAGGGATACACGTCAACCTTTGAATCACCAGCAGAAACCATTCCCGTAGTACCAACAGCAGCACCACCCGCAAGAAACGGAGCAAACAGGGGAGAAGGAACAAACCTGAACTCCTCACATGCACCGATTTCCCTTTCATGCACGGGCTTAATCGCGGAACCGTACTCAACCCTTTTGGTAAAACCGGCAAGGTCTCTGATGTCGGAAGAAGCATCGGTGTGATGGAAAACGATGTAAGTAGACTCAACCGCCGACGTTCCAAAGTTAGGGCCAGCCTTGATTTCGGACGTAACCTTTTTGGCTCGGTTACTCTCCATCGTTCGTGCAGCCAGACGCAGTTTATTCAGGCTGATTGCGGAAGCAACCTCGGCCCTTGAGCTTCCGTCTGTGTAAATAACACTCGAACCCGCTTTGACTTCACCATAGGCAACCAGTTCTGCAACCTCGGCAAGGGTCTCGCCGGTCAGCGTTGACATATCGTCAGGAATGTCATCCTCGTACATAAGCTCCGACTTGCTGGAGAACTTAAAGAGGACACTGTACTGACTGAGGGTAGCCGTAACGTCCGTATAACTGATGGTGTTCGCCGTAGGGGTCACACCCTCAGAGGTAACGAAGTTCGCTGCCGTGATGTTAGGAACCTCAGAAGCGGTCGCATTAAAGGGTTTCAGTCTCCTGAAAACAACCGTGTCTGTCTTACGGAGAGGCTGTGTCTTCTGCTCCCCAAACCTTCCAATAACCTGAATCGGCTCGGCATGTTTGAGCATCTTCATTTCTGCTCTGATAAGATTTCTCGATGCTTTAGTATCGTAATTTTGAATAGCCATTTCTTACTCCTTCTATTCCGACCAGACCTCTTCGGCATACTTGCCACGCAACTCCTCGTAGTTCATATCGGCTTCGGCTTTTGTGGGGGCAGGCTTTCTACCCCTCACCTCTACCGATTCTTCGAGTCGTTTCTTGCGGTCAGCCTTGGCGACTGGTGCGGATTTTATTTTGTGAAACGCATCAAGAACGCTAATGGCATCCTTGGCGAGTCTACTTGTCGTCTTTTGTTTGATGTCATCGGGCGCAGCTTCGATAAAATCCCGATACTCCTTGGTCTGTATGTCTTTCTCGTAGTTTGGATATCTTGCACTCAGCACGGTCATCTCAATCGTTTCAGCCATCGTCTTTTGCAATGCGGCGATTCTCGTTTCCGTGTCCTGTGTCAATTCCGTCTTGCTATCGGCAAACAGGTCACGCATCTCGGCGCGTTGTTTTTCGAGGCTTGTGTCTTGTCGTGCTAGGCGAACATCCATTGCCTCGGCCCATTCAGGAAATTCATCTTTGAGTTCCTGCCATGACTTGTCTTCAGCAGCAGCAGCTTCGATTTCTTCTCTCGTTGGTGCTGGTGCAACCTTGGCAGCTTCCTGTACGGCCCGCTCATCGTCACGAATCTTGTTCTGGAGTGAACCTATCCGGTTCTCTGCCTGTTTGAGTCTTCCCGTTACGTCGTCAAAGGTCTTTACCTTGTCAGACATTTCCTCGAAGGTTTTACGCAGGGCGGGACTTACCCCGGCCCACGGATCTTCTTCGATCTCCGGTTCCTCTTCTTTTTCTTCTGCTATCGGCTCTTGTTCTTCTTTGGGTTCAACAACCGGCTCCGGGGTTTCGTTTTCAAATTCCTCGGCGGCGATTTTGTCCCTGATTGCTTGAGCGTCTTCTTCTGTGATTTCGTTTTCTTCCATTGTCTTTTCCTCTTTCCCTGCTATTCAGGAGGGTAAGTTGGAGGCGGCATATGACCGGCTCTGTTAATAAAAAAGGGCCACTGAAAAAATCCAATGGCCCCAAATGGGTGCTCTTGTTATGTAGTTAAACTGCTATTCCTTTGTTATCTTTATCGAAATCTCCATGTTAATAAACTTCAATGCAGGTGATCGTACCAACTCAACCTTATAATGAACATCATCTTTCTTCAGTATCCGCTCAATCACTTCCTGTAGAGCCTTCGCTTTTTCCAGTGTCATTCATTACCCCTCTTTTTCTTCGGTAATGCAAGTGTCTCTTTCAAGAGCTTTATCCTCCCCCTCAAGGCCGCAGTCTTTAATTCATCATGCTTCATGTAATCGTTTTCTTCACGTGCCTTGCTCAACTCATCTTCAGCCCATGCCTTTATAAACAGCCACGTTGAAGAATGTGTCTCAAGTTGCCCTTCTCCCGGCTCGCCTACGTTAATGACTTCCTGTTTCTTCTTGAGGAAGCTAAACATCAAAGTTCCCCTTGCCATACTTCCCTGCTGACCTCGGCCCTTCCATCGTTTTGTTCCTTGTCTTCCTCACAGTATTCCAGAAGACTGGAATCATAAAAACTAGCCGCTGTGATCGTTACTTTAGACCCATCAGTAAAGGCAAATTCAATCTCACCCCTAAGAAAGACTCCATCAACGCTTTTGATGGTCTTCCCCTTAAAGCACTCCGCTATATCATTATTATTTTCTGGGTATTTAAGCATCTTTGGCATCCACAAAGTTCCCCTTCCACTCTGCCTCGCTAACCTCGGCCCAGTTCTCGCTTCGTTCCTCGCCTACTTCAATACAACTCATCGCATGGCCTGTCTTGTCGGCTTCCTCAACAACAAACATTTTGCCCCATTTATAAGTCTTGACTTCTCCGACAATGGCAATATATCTGCCCCCTGCGTGTTGATAAAATTTGCCTAGTTCAAAAAAGTTCATCATTCCCCCTAATCCTCAAAAGCATGTCCTGGTTTCGCAATGGGAGTCGGTTCTGATGCTGGAGTAATCACTTGCTCCCCCCCACCTTTCTGAGAAGACAAATCGCGTTGCAGGGTCAATTTTGCTGCGCCTAGAGCCAAATTCGCTTTAATCTTTTCAAGGCTGATACCAGATTTCTCAGAAAACTCCATCTGTTTAATCGCTACATCGTATTCCTTCATTTTCGCATCGTGTACTCTCTCGTCTGCCGCCATCTGAGCCTTGGCTTCAAGTTCTTTCATCGTGGCTTCCTGAACCATCGTAGCCTTGTCTATTTCGGTCTTCGCCCTTATCTGTGCGACTGCAATTTCGGGGTCTTGTGGCGGAGGTGGCTTCTCCTCCTGATTCGCCATATCCTCTTCGGATTTCAGAATATCAAGATGCAATGCCTGAAACAGTTGCTTGCTGGCTTTTTTCCAATCAACTATATCTCCAATGTCGGGGTCGCCTTTCAACGACCATACCTGTGTCAGTGTCGTGGCCTGTTGGTCTTTTTCAAGAAGTGCTGACACACCCCTTACATCAACGCTGTAGTCGCCCTTAATGTCCTCATTCTCGTTGTACTGCATGTTCCAATCGTAGTATCTGGTAATGTGCGGTCTTGTTATCCGGTCGTCCCACAGTTTGACTCTCGCCCTCAAAGCTACGTTGTTTGCATCGACCATGATATTCGTGGCACCCAGCGTTTCCGGTATCTCGCCCTTCTCACCCTGGAACATCATGGGAAGAGAGGTTTCCATGTCAATGAACTTCAAGGCCAGTTCGATAATGTTCTGTAACTCGACCTGATTGTTGGTTAGCTGAAACTGTGCGAAAGCCTTACCTACGTCCTCAACCTCGCCCAATGCTCTCCATATCTTCTTGCCGGTTATTTCCCATATTCCATCATCAGGCGAAATTCCAGATCCCAAAACTATATTGGCACCCGCAGAATCTCCGGCATTATCCATCATGACTCGCCACGCAGCATTTAAGACTCTATACTGCCACAAGGCTATACGGGGAATACCCTGACCCCACGGGGAACCACTTACCTCTGTCCACTGGAAGAAGTCATACGGAAGCTCACCACTGTCTAGGGTATTCAACATGACCTTTACCGGCCTGTCGTTTATGAACACAACACAGGCAGATACGGATTCGGTCTTTGCATCCTCTACATCTATATCCAATGCCTCAAGGTCTTCGGTCTTTAGGTCGCCGTGATACTCCCACCGCTCGTATGACGAACCACGGCTTGCCAGGGATTGACTTATCTTGTGTTTTAATGAATCCTTCTCCTGCCCTACTGTTGTTCTCTTTGGGTCTTCTCCTAATACCTGTAAAAGCGTTTCCTCAATATAGCCGGGAACCCCTATCAGGCTCCGAACCTCACGGGGTAATATTTCGTCCCGTTCCCACATATACGCAGCCCGTGAAATATCTTCCTCACACTCCGGGTCTGGATACACGCACTCCGGGGCAACTCTCTTGGATGCAGGCTTAAAATCTTCACTCGTTTCCATTGCACGGGAGCCTTCCTTCTGCATCCACGATTTCTTCAACTGCTTAACAACAAGCGGCCCCTTTAGTATTCCAGTCCCCAATCTTACCGCATCTCGAACAACCTTCCGGCACTCTGAATTAAATGAACTCTCCGTAAGCTGGTCGTCAATCTCTGTCTCCATCTTCGCCATTTTATCTTTGGCGGTCTGGAGAAGGTCTTTTGCGATTTCCTTTACCTGAACGGGCTGGGTTCCTCTAGTTATCGGCTCTCCGTCCTGTGCTGCATCTCGCTCGTCCTTGAGGGCATCCGCTATCTCCGGGTTAGGAGTTACCTTCAACCCCCAGTTCCGATCATCCACCGGGAACTGTATGTCTGAGAATCGACCCTCCGCAGTCTCACACTTGCCACGAATGACGTTGATGATAACCTTTGACCTGCGCGGCCCCTCACCCTTGACGGAAGCAGCACCGGTGGCAGAGTCGATCATGCTGGACTTGTCTTCGCTATCAAGACCGTCAAACGTCTTTTTGTCTTCACTCCACCTGCGTTCAACGCCCGAAGCAGCCCTTGCCTCTACCGCCTCATTCCTTCTGTTTAGAAGCGACTCCGCAAGGGACTCAATCAGTATCATTCGTTCAGATGTATTCTCTTGTTCGTTTTCCACTATTTTTCCTCTTGCTCAGACTTCGGTGCGATATCAGGGAAAACCCGCTTAATACCCCCAGAGTGAGTTTTACATAGGGGACAATACCCCACACCGGTTGAACCTAGGGGGGGATGCGTCCCATCCATCCACACAACATCCTCCGAAAGTCCGTAATCGGGGTTACGTGGCTCGTCCCGCAAGTACCATCCTATCTGTGTCCCACACTCCCTATGAATAATCGGAACCATTAGTACCCTACAACGGAATCCATTACGCCATAGCCGGCATGATATTCCCTGGGCCGTTCCCGTGTAATCTTAGGAGTGTCGATTGAGGCATACACAACGGCATCTCCCTTGTCCGGCGACCTGCTTATCCGCTTCTTAATGTTATCCTTATCTTCAACGAGTATCCCGCCACTTGTCAGTGTCCACATTACAGCGCATAAATCAGCCTTCAACTCAGGGTCAGGGGGGAGGGCTATGTTATCCCCAGTAACGGGGTCAAGGCTCTCTCGAAACCTCCAATGAATAAGTGCTCTGCGATTGCGAAACTTCAACTTGCCGGTTGACTTGTCAAACTGCCCCTCAATACTGACCGTGTCATATCCAACAACAGGGTCTACCTGTAGTCCATTACTCTCTAGGTGGCCTACTGTCTCGCCGCCTATACCTAACGCATCAACATGAAGAACGGCCTTGTCCCTAACAACCGATACAACGAATCCTGCCGCCGCTGCGCCTGTCGGTGTCTCCGCTCCCGGTATCGTCTTGATCTCATCAAACCATGTACCGTGCCTTGGGGCCACAACCGTCTTGTCTGTCCCGCCACGGGCAACATCAATACCAGCCGAATCCATCACCCCACGCTTCCCCTGTGGTGTCCACCGAGCCATTGCCGCATCAACCCACGCAGTAGGGAATATCTGCCATGCGCTATCTGACATACCGGCCTTAAAATCACCGAGAAGCATCTGCGACCTTAACGGCTCTGGCAATGCCTGTAGGTTCGCCTCATACCCCGTACTCATCAAGAACGGATTGTCTGTAATGTTCGAGGGTATGAACGTCCTTGAAAGGGGCTGAACATTTCGCCCGTTAATCTGCATCGGGTTCCCGTTTGGACACTCAACGTCCTCACCCTTTATTGTCGTAAACCATCTCAACTCTCCCGGCTGTGCTGGGTTTGGGTGCTTATCATCAAGCCACGGCGACCAAAATCTAACGACCCACCTTCCCTCTACTGTAGTCGGAGGATTCCCGGCGCATACGACCCGTGTTCTCTGGTTCGGGTTAATAGTCCTTAACCACCCAATTAAGAACCGGAATTGAGATTCTAAAAAATGTGTTACCTCATCAAAGCAAATCAGGTCGTGAGGTCTACCCTGATATTTAACCTCATCACCGGGCGTATTACAGGAACCAAACTCTATCCTTCGCCCCGGCAGCTTTAGAATATCGTCCTGCCCGTTCCAACCCTTGCGACTTCCTAAGATTTCCTCCAACAGACGGGCCTGGATACCTACCAGTTGCGTGGTCTGCCGCCTGAAGATGATGGACTGCGCGTGTTTAGCAAGGGCCAACCCTAAAAGTAAATCAGTTTTCCCGCCACCAGCACTCCCACCATAATAGAGTATATCTGCCTCACTCCTGTATGCTGTGGTCTGAGGGCCAGCCAGGGGCACCCAAAGGGAGGCATCATTCAGTAACAAGGAATCCAGTTCTTGCGTTTCCTCGTCTGATAGGTACGGCATCAAAGCCGCTATCTCAGAAATCTGCTCCACTAGGCTTCCTTCTTACGGGTCTTGGCAAGTTCCAGTAGGTACAATAACCGGTTGCTCCGTTCCAGATCGCTTATCTCTATAGCCTTACCACCGGGGCCAGACAGTTCCGTTTCGGTTCTATCGCTCCATCCGTAGTTCTTGAGGGCGAATATATCCCCGCTTCGGCTGTTCTTTCTCAGTGACAATTCATACGAGTTCTCTATTCGTAGCTTTGCCGCCTTAACTATCTCCTTGTATCCCTCTCGCTTCTCGTAGTCCTGCACCAGTTGTTTGGAACCGACCATCATTGCCATACCCGTACCGGTGTATTGTTCTTCTGGGGTCTTCTCGAAATACGCATCTATGACAGCCTGTAACTCTTCCGGGGTTCCATACTTCAAAGGTTTTGCCATTATTCTAACTCCACGCCTAGGCTCCCATCAACTTCTTTCTTCTTTTATAATATTGGCCCTTTTTAGATACCAGGCTGTCAAACTTTTCCCTTGCTTCCCGTGCTATTTCGTTATGACCGCATAGAACACCTGGGGTAATTTCTGCAATTTCGTCCAATGCCTGTAAAAGAATATATCCAAACATAACAAATCTGTGCTCCCACTCCTCCTGTTCGGTCTTCATAAGCTCTAACCGATCTAGCTGGTCG
>Ga0307928_10001077_pt1 | contig 20526 bp, 37 predicted proteins | sample AceLakmetagen232_FD_201815 | JGI IMG/M metagenome (GOLD analysis project Ga0307928, IMG submission 201815) | Saline water microbial communities from Ace Lake, Antarctica - #232 | ecosystem: Environmental > Aquatic > Non-marine Saline and Alkaline > Saline | place: Antarctica: Ace Lake... | reverse complement strand
ATCTAACTCTGCAACAGCGAAACCAAAACTAATTAAAAGCATAAAAATAGCAATTGGAATTAATATCAACTTCTTTCGCTCCTTGAAATAAAGAAATATTTCAACTAAAAAACTCTTATTATTCATTGTTCAACACCCAACTTCTTAAAATCAAGCAAGTAATCAATAGGAACACCAAAATCTTTATTCAAAGCACCAATAACCTCGACATCACCCAGCATAGGATATTTCATCAAGAACTTAGCAACCTTAACATAATCAGTAATAATCTCAAAATCAGTTTCTATAGCGTGTTGTCGATCAGGTTTTATTCTATAACCATCATTCTCATAACTGAAAACAAAATAATTACTACCAACATAAACACCAGCGTTAACAACCTCGAAACTAACAATATCAACAGATTCTTCTTCTAACAAATTAACATTAGCACCAAGAACAGGACTACAAACCACGAGAACACCCAACAACAAACCCCATATCAAACCTTTTTTCATTTAATCACCACCAAACAAACTATATAACAACCAACCAACAACAGGAATTAATAAAATAAACACGAACCAAACTTTATTAGCATTACCAGCAGTACCAAAAGCAAAAAACGCAGCGACAACACGCTCAACAAGCAAAGCCAACAACCAAACAACAGGAACGAAAGCATACAAACTCAACAAGATAACAACGAAACCAAAACCATAAAACAACAAAAAAGTCTCAACATCACCCTTCTTCAAAAAAGCAGACTTATATAAAACATACGCAAAAACAAAGACAGCAACAACTAACATAAACAAAAAAAGCCAGTTAGACTCGACAAAACCCCAAACAAAATTTATATCAACCATCTTCAATCAATAAAAAACAACTCAATAATAATAACAAATATAGCAATAACATTAGTCATAATAAAAGCACCAATCAACTTATCAGGAATACTACCAAAAATAGACCATAAGCCACCAGCAAGAACAAAAACCCCGACAACAAAAGTAACGATCTTCATAATCAAATCACTACTGAACTTCTTACGCCTTATAGTCCTCAAAAACTGAGACTCGACAATAAAACCAACACCAAGAACAATACCCACATAATTAAAATTAAGCGAGAACTCAGTAAGCAATTCAATAGTAGCCAACACGAAACCCAAAATACTAGCGATAGCAAGAAAAGTAACCAAACCATTACTCTTAAGTTTCTTAACAAAAATCAATTCTTTCTTATAAACCATTTTTCTTTATTTCAACCTCTAGGATAATAAATACCAACAATAACAAGCAACACAACAAGCCCTGCAACAACAGTATAAAAAGTATTACTCAAAACATCAATAGCGAAACTCAAAGCGAAAATACTAACCAAACCACCAAAAAGCATTAGCGTACTCAAACCACGCTTGAAAAAACCCTTACGATTAAACAACCTAAGCTTAAACTTAATCCACAAACCCCAAACTATCAAAACAACACCAATAACAGTAGGCCAAAAGTTAGGAATCAATAATTTCAACAATTCATTTACCATTTTCTATATCCACCATTTACAAAATACCTAAATTAGTAAATAACCACTTCATAAAAGCTGCTAATTGTTCTATAATCCAAACTAAACCATACTTAAGTATAACAGCTATTAAAAATATAACTATTGCAACTAAAATTAACACACCTATTGTTTTAAACAATATTACAAAAATATATTTATTTTTCTTGAAAAACTTTTTTAATTTCTTTAACCTATTCATCATAAATCACCATTTCATTTAATAATAAAAAAATAAAAAAACAATATTAATTCTTCTAACCATACCATTTCTGAGCAAAATACCCTGATAATAATAACGAGAATATCCACCAAATAATAGCAACAACTAGACCTAATACAGGTATGATTAATCCTAATAACCATTTAATTACAAATCCTATAACCATTACAACTGCAAAGATAGCAATTATCTTCCAAGCTATAGCAAAGGAATCCCAACTAAACAACATAATTTTTTTAGCCATTTTACTTCTTACCTCGAGATTTTTTTAAAGGTTTCTGATTCTTCTTAACCAAAACTATTATTAAACCAATAACAACAGCAGCAAGAACCAACAAAACATACAACATATTATCTGAAACGACAACAGGTTCAGGTGGAGCTTGACTAACACACTCACCAGTCATATAATCAAACAAAGGTTTTTCAGAAGGACAATTAATACCCTCACCCGAATCAATACAATCACTAGTAGGAACCAATTTACCACCTTCAACAACATAAGTACAAAGTTTAGTAGTATCACCCTGAACAGGTAAATAACCCGAACCACTACCCAAACCATCAATAACCTCCTGCTCACTTAAAAGAATCTTTTTAGCAAAACGATCACAACCCAGAAGCAAAGGCATACACTCAATACTAGAGCTAGATTTAACACCACCTTCTAAATTAACAAACAACAAACCATCATCAGCCTCTTTAACAAGTTGATATTTACCAGGAGCAACAACATAAATTAAAGCACCACGCTCAACATCATCCAAAGAAATCAACTGACTAGTAATAACCAAAGATTTCTGAGTAACTACATTAACAGGAACACCAGGAGGAATAATAACTAAATTAGCAGCATCAACAGTATGAAAAGCCGTACCATCAATAGAAGAACGATCACAATTCAAAGTCTGAGGAAAATCAAAACCCGTAGCCAACTCAACATTCAAACCATAACTAGGATAATTAGCAGTTAAAGTAGTAGAAGAAAACAAATTAGTAGGATTAACATACAACTTTCTACCCGAATCAATAACGTAACGAGACTCACCACCATCATCACCACTAAATAAAGTAGTCTGTAAACGAACACAAGAATCAGTATCAGTAGCAGTCATAGGACAATCATAAGCATTATGCATCCAATCAGCCTTAACGAAATACTCACACTGAACACCAGGACTAACAGGAACATACTTACCAGTCTCAGCAGTATTACACTCAAAAAACTCACCACCACTATTAATAGAACCAAGACTTAACTCTTCTAAATTATCAGAACGAACATCACAACGCATAGTAGTATATTCACCAATATAAACAGGATCAGTAACAACACCAATATTAAACATTTGAGAACCAACAATAGCGAATATAGCAATTACTAACAACACTATAAAACCAAAAATTATTTTCTTATTATTTATTTTACGACTCATCGTGATCTACCCCTAGACTTTTTAGACTTTTTAGATTTATTCTTAAAAATGAAAATTACACTAACAACAACAAAAACACCAATTAAAAAATAAGTTAATAAAGGTTTTTTAGCTTCTGAAAGTTCCGTATGACAAACTTTTTGACTATCACAAACAAAACCCGAGCCACAATCAACATCAGACTCACAACTAATACTAAACTCCCTATAATCAACAACAACATCAACAACAGGATCATACAATAAAATACTACTAACACAACGATCATTATCCATATCATAAACAGTATTATCAGGACAATCAATAAAACTCTCAGGAACACTAATACAATCACCCTTAACAGCTAAACTACCTTGAGGACAAACAAAATTAGAAACATAAGGAAGCTCACAAAAACCTAAAATGTTATAAGAACCTTGCTCACCGCAAACGTTAAAACTATTCAAAACAACACTCTTATTATCATCAGCAAAAACAGTACAAACACCCTTACTAGACAAATCGCTCAAAACATCATTATTACAAGCATCAAACAAAGGATTAGAAGATTGCCGACAACCAATACCAATACTACAAAGAGGCTCACAAACACTCTCAGGACAAATCTTGTCAACAGGACACTGAGGACAAAGGAAATAAACACCACCTAAAACACTACACTCTTCCTTACTAGGCTCAAACAAAAAATAACTACTAGGACAAAGGAAATCCTCCTCAATCTCGCAAACACAAGCATCCTTCTCAACACTATAAAAACAACTATCACTACCACAATCAACCTGCAAAGGAGGATTATAAACACAAACATCCAAAGAAACATCATAACGACCTTTATCACAAATAGAAGCAGAAGAAGGACTAACAACACAAACACCAGTCAAAGCATCAAAAACACCCTCACTGCAAATATAAGTAAAGCCCAAAGTACTAGCACAAACATCATCTTCAGGATTATAAGCCAAATTACTAGAAGCACTACAATCAGTAGGAAGATCAAAAACATTCTCGATAACATAAAAAACAGTAACAGTCTCACTAGAACCAACAACAACAGAATCACCATTAACCAAATCATCCAAAATATTAGTACTAGAAAAACTCTTCAACAAAGCACTATCAGTAACGATAGCAGGAGTAGCACGACAAACACTCTTCAAAGGATAACGAAGATCAAACTTATCAAAAGAACTAGCAAAAGTCTCAGCAACCAACATATCACCACTATCAAAAACACAAGTATTCAAAACCTTCTCCAAACCACCCTTAACATCAGTATAAAAAGCACCACAAAGAGCACAATCACCACCACGTCTAGTACAACCTGCATACTTCCAATCAACACCAAACTTATCAGAACAAGCCCTATCAGCAGCAACTCTTTGCTCAGCACCAGAATAACGGCTAGGATAATTATTAGTACAACGAGTACAATAATCAACAGTACCACTACGAAAACTTCTAGTACCAAGACTACCACTAACAATAGTGTTAACAACAATCTCCTTACTAACAACAGGACAACCATCAGAATCAACACCATCGGAAGAATAACCATCACCCAAATAACTAGAAACATCAATACAACGCTCCTCATAATAACTCAAACCACTATCAACACCCGCAACACTCAAAACACTAGACTTGAAAGAAGGCTCATAATAATTAGTATAACTAGCAGAGACAAAACTAAGCAAAAACAAAAGCAAAATAGGAATTAAAAACAACTTCTTATTCATTTTTTACCTCGACTAACAATAGAAATCATAATTATTAAAATAATAATTACTAAAAAGCTAATAGATAAAATAACCCAGTTATCCTCAATGAAAACAACAATATCAAAACCACCATCACTAGTAACATCAGCAGAATCATAAACCAAACCATTATCGCAAACCACAGGATCAACCATAATCACATCACCAGACTCAGAACAATCAGCGATACGACAACCATTAACGATAAAAGAAGCATCATCACCAGAACAACTACCACCAAGACCATCATCATAATCACTAATTAAAGCAGCCAAGAAATCAGCGTAAAAATCAGGCTCGTTAACAATAACATCCTGGATAACAACATCCCTCAAAGATTCATCCTCATAAACGCTAATCGAAGAAGACAAAGGAGAATCAACAACAACACCATCACAACCACTACTAGCAACTACTTGCAACTGATAAACACCCTCATCAGAAGGAGCTTGAACGCTAAACTCAAATAAAATAACATCACCCTTCTTAGCAACAAAATACTTAGAAGCCACAGAAACATCATTCTCACAAACACTACTAGCACTAAAACCACTAACAACAGCCAAAGGAGTCCTCGTATTAGAATTCAAGTTAGTGCCTAACAAATAAGTACCGTCAGCAGAAACATCAAACATACCAGTAACGATAACCTCATCAGAAACGCCAACACGATCAGGAACAACAACACTACGAAAACTACCACTCAAACTAGAAGCAGAAGCATCAACAGACAAAACATTAACGCAAACACCCAAACTAGAAGCATAATTACTAATCTTCAAACCCTCAGCAACATAACCACTATCACAAACGAGCTTATACTTATTATTATAACCCTCAAGAACAAAATTACCACCATCACAATCATCATAACCAAACTCATAACGAATATTCTGAACAGAACCATACAAACCAGTACGAGTAACAGCAACAAGAACACCATCACCAGACTGAACCTCACAAACCCTAATACGATCATTACAATAACTCTTAACACTAGCAGGGAAAGCACCAAAAGGCTTATAATAAGAAGGATTACTAGAACTATGGCCAGAAACAACAACACCATTAACATAATCACAAGCGAGATCATCAACAGTACCCGACAAAACAGTACTCAAACGAGAAGTATCAACACTATAAAAACCATCACTCTGCTCAACAGCAGCAAAACTACAAGCCAAAGCACAAGGATCACAATCAACACCATCAGAAAGCAAAAGAGCACGATCACTATTACAAGAACTAAAAGCAGAGCTAACGCTACCAGAAGAAGAAATATCCTTAGCAATACTATAAGGCTGAGACATAAATAACAACACAACCAAAACAACAAGGAACAAACCACCAAACAACAAACTCTTCTTCAAATTCTTATTCTTCTTAACCATTTTTTATCATTCACCTTACATATTTATATTAATATTAGTGCTATCCAAAATAGGAAGCACAACTTCTTGAGTAACATTCATAGTAACATTATCACCAACAAAACCTTGAGCATTATCAAACAACAAAGGAACAATACTAACAAACTTAACAATACCTCTAAAAGGATAATTAGGAGCATCAGCCAAAAGATCCTTATCAACATCACTCATACCAACAGGAACAATCATACCAAAAGTAACGAAAACAAGCATAAAAAAACCACCCAAAACAAAAACAGCAGTCTTAGCACTATCATTATTAATAAACAAAGTAGCCAACCACATAAAAATCAAATAAAAAGTATAAATATACCAAAAACTAGTCATTAAACTACCAAGACTCTTAACAAAAGTCCACAAACGATTAAAAAAACCATCATCAGCATAACGAAGACCACCCATATCATCAATAGAAACACTATCAAGATACAACTTATTATCCTTATTCAAAATATCCTTACCCAACTCCTTAAAAACAACAGAATAATCACCATCAGAACGAGCAACCTGAACAGTACCAACAATAGACAACAAAATAAGAATCAAAGTAACACTAATAGCACCCCACTTAGTAAAAAGCCACTTCAAAGTACCCAACAACTGCAAAATACCCGAACTACCACCCTTAACCATCTTATTTATTTAGCTCCTAAAACTTTAAGCAAATCATAATTATTATAACCACTTATCGCAACAACTCCCCAATTAAGCATCGCAATTAAAGCCAATGCAACTAAAGGAGTACTCCAAAGAGGCATAGTTAAAAAAGTACTCCAAGTAGAAATAATCCATACAAAAGTAACAACACCACTTAATCCAACTAAACTGTAAACAGTTCTTCTAAACCAACCAATCTTCCTACCTTTCTTATCAACCATTTTCTAATTTACCCCTTCAGTATTTTTAAATAAATTCTTAACCATCCAACCCCAAACATTACGAGATTGAGATATTATTTGACCATCATCACCAACAACATACCTATCTTTAGCTTTAACATTAAAACAAAGAAATTTAGCATTAGTAACTTTCTCAACATCATAAAGTTTCAAAACACCATCACGAGACTGGATATTAAAATCACAATCACCAGTACAATTAAACATAGCTCTCTCCTGAAAACGATTAATAACCCTGATCTGATTCTGATTATCAATAGAATTATTATCATCACCAAAAGTCAACAAATAACCATCACCCTGATAACCATTATGAGCCGCACTAACAAAACTCATAAGCAAAACAAACATTAACCCTAATAAAAATATTTTCTTCATTTTCTCACCTTCATAGCAGTAGCTGTTTCAGTCGTTAATTTATGAGTAAAAACAGCAATAGTAACCATCACGCCACCAACAATCACAGGCAACAAAGTACCATTTTTATTTAGTAATGCTAAAAGACCAAAACCAAACAATACACTCCCACTCATACTCCAAAGTAGCCAAAAAGCACCCAATGTTGATCGCCAATAAGCTTTACGTTTTTTCCGCACCATAATATAATAGTTTTTGTAAAAACTTGTTTATAATACTTGTTTCAAAACAAAAAACAAACAAACCAATTAACCATAAAACATCAGAAAAAATCAGAAAAAATCAGAAGCTATAAGAAAAAGTAAAAAAAAATAATAACTATTCTAAAAACTTCAAAAAAAATAAGCAACCATCAGAAAAAAACAAAAAATATCATAAAATAAAGAACAAACAATATAAACTTAACAAATAGAAATTATAATAAATTTTGTTAGCGAAAAGTCAAAGCAAAAAAATATTTGCGAAGTAGCATCACCTTGAACGCTTGAAGGCAGATGACTGAACAAGTACCTAAACAAAAAAAATAGAGCAGGTAAGCGACCAAAAGCTCGGAGAAATAAACAAAATGGCTAAAAGAAAAAAACAATCCCAACCAATGAGTGTTTGGGGAGTTATAGGCGTAGTACTTGTAATCCTTCTTGCAATTGCAGGAATAGGAGCAGGAACAGGAATGTTCAACATAGGTAACGGAGAAATAAAACTTCTACCAGGAGACTTACCTGATATGATTGGCGATTGTAACATAGTACCAACGCTAAGTATCTCAGCAAAAGATTCACAAGCACAAGCAACAAGTCTAAGTCCAGGAGCATTATATAATGTTAACGGAGTTTACTTCGCAACTGCTCCAACTTTCGCAAGAGGAGATAAAGTACAAGTTATTTCTAACTTATCAGGTTACATAGACGTACTTTCACCAATTCAAACATTAGATTGCGGAGCTAACACTCTATCAGTATTAATGAATGATTATACTGCACCAACTGTTAAAATTTTAGAAGACTCTATAACTTTAACAGATTCCGTAACAGGATCAAGTAACGGTTCAGCAGTAGTTAGTGGTGGATCAGAAACTTTTACAGTGCAATTCGTAGGACACGATAAAGACTCAACAGGAGATATTATTTATGTTATAGAACTTGCATCAACTGCAAAAGTATCTAGCGTAACAATGTACGCAGATGCACAATTAGAAGAAGTTGACGTACCTGAATTTTACGCAAACACTCTATCTAGTCCAAAAGTTATTGCTTTCAAAGTACCTGCAATTGTAGGAGCTGTAGAAAAGGAATACAAAATGACTTTCGTAGCTAAAAGTGGTCAAACAATAGAAGGAGCTGTTTACACAACTGCTTACGTTGGTGAACCATTAGTAGAAGACGATGGAAGTTTTACTGCTTGGGCTGTAGAAGACAGCACAGGAACAGCAAACTACGAAGCTACATTTGATTACGACATTGCATTAATTTAATTAATGTGAAAGAATAATTAAAAGTGACTAAACTATTTTTTTCTTTTTTTTATTTTATTAAAAAAAAATCCTTATTCTTAGTTTAACCACACCTCACACATACCAAAATAGTGTAGGGAAGAAAAAAAAATCTTCCTTACACTTCTACCAAAAAAAATTACATAGAAGGAATACAATACTTCTCACGAGCATCAAGCGTCAAACTATAATAAACACGAATACCCTTCTTAGAATCACAACGATCCAACAAACCAACACTAGTAAAACTACGACACAACAAACCAACCTGAGTACTAGGAAGACCAACCTGCCTAGAAAGAACCTGAGCATAATTAAAACCATTATCAATATTCAACAAAAAATTACGAACATCAACATTCTTAGGAAGAAAACTCAAAGCAAACCACCCTCACGCAACTTCTTCTCAAGCAAATCAACAGTATGCCTAAGAGAACAAACATCCCTATTCAAATCACTAACCTGCAAAGTCAAATTCCTAAAACCCGACTCCTTATCATTATTACTTTCTTCAAGCAACCTTCTAGTTTCAATCTCATATTTACAATCATCCATAATTTACCAACTCCACAGTATTAAAAAAATCAGAGGAAAGCAGCGTGTGTGAAAACTCTGCCCTCCCCCTTTAAAGAGGTGAGTATAAAGCTGTTTGTTCTTCGAGCTTAACCACAAACAGCACAAAAAGGTATCAATGAAAAGGCAATTCAAACCTTCGCTCAGTTTTCAAATAAACCAATAATTTAATCGTTAACAGGAACAAGGATCAAACCCTTACCACTAGGATTAGCAACCCACATAGCCCTACCACCAACAACAAAACCATTACTAGCAGCAATAGGCAAAGGAATAACAACAGTCATACTAACACGACCAACTTTATTAATACTAACAATATTACTTTCATTATCAACCATTTTTACAAATCCTCAACACGAACTATTTTTTCTTCTCTACCCATAACATTCAACTCATAATCACTAGGAATATAATCATCAACAATATTAGAATCAAAACTCTTACGACAAACACCACAATAAGGATCAAAAGCAGTAAGCTTAAAACACAAACCAACATCACCAACAGGCTTCAAAACCCTAACAGGCTTATGTTTAGGTTTAGCCATCCGACCTCTCAAAGCAACACCACGCAAACTCATCGTAACTCCAAAACCTCAACATTAGCATCCTGAAAATCGTGCAATTTTTGACGCAACCTAACCAAACGATCATTAGTCAAACAAAAATCAATATCAAATAACAAAGCACGAACATCATTAACAAAAAATTCAATTCTCAAATCATCAACCATTTTTCACCTTCATTTAAATAAGAAATGCTCAAATTCCTTATTTTTACACTGATATATATAATTATATATACACTGATATATAAATGTTGTTATTTTCAAAGACAACCTATGGTTACGACCTAATTTTGCTGCAAAAAACTCAAAATATGAGCAACCACATCGACAGTCCAACCATTTCCAATCATTTTCATACGTTGAGATTTACTAACACCCTCAGTATATCCTTCAGGAAGAGTTTGCAAACGCTCCATTTCTAAAGGAGTAAGTAATCTAAACCAATCTTTAGTAACTTTACAAAAAGTTCCAGGTGTAGCAGTTAAGCAGTTTGACTTAGTAAGCATCAATCGACCTCTTCTAGTCTTCGATTTAATAAAACTTAGATCAATACATTCACCTTCAGCAACTTCAACATAACCTTTCTTTGTGGCTTCAGGAATAATCCATACAATTTGCCTTCTGTTTTTACATAAATATTGTTTAGCATTTGTTCCTTTAAAATAAGAAGCATCAAGACAATAACTTTTATCTCTATCAACATCACCTGATTCTATAATTTCATTTAAACTAATGTTTTTATCCTTAGGCATACTTATTCCTTCAATATTAGTCCAATATAATCTATCTCTTGTTTGTGCAGATAATAATTTACTATTAATTCTTATAGGTTCAACACCAACAATTTCAGAAATAATATCTTGCCACTCTTGTTTCATTTTAACATTTTCTAATATAAACTTAACATCAGGATTAAATATTCTAGCTTCTTTCAAAATACGAATAAACTCAAAAAATAACTTACTTCCTGAATGTTCAAAATTCAAACCATTACCTGCACGACTAAAACCTTGACAAGGACTACCTGCAAGAATAAGAGTTGGTTTTCTAGGTAAATCAACAATCTTTACAGATCTAACATCACCTAATCTAACTATATTAGGATAATTCTTATTAGAAATTAATTCAGCATACTTATCAATTTCACTAGCATAATACTCTTTAACAACTATATCTGCACGTTCAAGAGCAACATAACCACAACTAATACCATCAAACAAACTTATAACAATTTCTTCATTCATTCTCATTCACCTTCTTAAAAATATTACATAAAAACATTACAGGAATCAAACAAATAATTAAAGCATCACCAACCAATCGCACAAACATATAAGATAAAATATTAGATCTATTCTTTATGAAATTAATATTATCCAAAGCATTAGATAAACTCATAATCTCTAAATGCAACGTATCAAAAAATATAGTTAACTTAGTAATTAATTTCATTAGCAACACCTAGTTTTCTTACAGCAACCACAGTATAATCAGTCCATTTCAAAAACAGTATTTTTTTCTTTACAAAATCCATAGTTACTAAAATAGTTTCTCTCTCTTTGAAAAGATGAGGCTTATCAACTTCAAAAACACCAAGTTGATTATAACCATTGAAAATATCAAGTAACCAACGTGAAGGTTGATTAGATATGTATAAAGTATCTCTATGTTTCGCAGTTCCTATTATTTCAATAAAAGCTTTAACTTCTTCTCGTTTCATCATTTTTTATTCTTAACCTCACACAGTAAAATCTAGACACACACTAACAATTTTGTTTAATTTATTAATCAACCATCTTCGCCATTTAATATCTGTCAAAATATGATTTTCTAAACACTCCCAACTACACCAATACAATGTAAACTCTCACTCACCATTATATTGTTTGAAAAAACTCTTATCAATAAAATCAATAGGTTTATCGCATTTAAAACAACAAATAACACTATCTTTTAAACAAATATTCTTACCTGAATCATCATCATCATTAGTCATTTTTTATTCTTAGCTCCTTTTTTTCTTCCTTGATACTTTTCCTTCCAAGCTTTAGGATCTTTTTTTAATTTTTCTCTTCCTGCATCAGCTCTACTACGATTCTTCAACAAATCAGCATAAGCCATTAAACAAAACATTCCAAAAATTGCAGCATTAGTACCATCAACAAGATTATCAACAGTATAAAGTTCAGGACAACCCTCAACAAAACACAATTTACATCCATTATGAACGTCCTGACCATCATTAGTACTAAAATACTTGTAAAACCACACTAAACCAAGATAATGCCTAAAATAACGCTCAACGTGACGAGCAACAGCATAATCAAACTCACCAACACGAGAAAATAAATTCTTAAGAGCAGGACGATTAGGATCATCACCAGAGATATTCTTATCAACAAACCACTCAACAATAAAACCATCAATACCAAACTTAGCAATAGCCCAACGCAAAATAACATCCTTCTGAATCTGAACAGACTCTTCAACACCACGATTAGTAGGACTCTTACGAACAATACCAGCAACCTTAATCATCTTAACAAACACCACCAAACAAAACCAACAACACCAAATACTAATAAAATACAAAAAACAACAATAAAAAACTCCAAACTAAAAATCATTTATAATACATACCACAAAAATGCTCAACATCCTTATCAACCATAGCGTGACAACTCTCGTGATCAACAGTATCTCTATTCTCATACCAACTCATATCAGTACGAACACAATAAACATCATCAGTATATCTATAAAAACCATAAAGAACATCAGAATCAGTCAACTCAAGACCAGCAACAACACATAAATCAGTACTAACCTTATCCATAGAACGATAATCATAAAAACTATAAATCATACCAAGAGCAAAACCAAAAACCACCAACAAAAACAAAAAAACAACCTTCAAAAACTTAATGGAAAAAACAACATCATCACCCACCTTAATCACCATCAACACCTTCCAAACAAACAGTGAAGAAATAATTTTTTAACTCATCAATAGCCCAATACTCAATACTAGAACCACCTAACCTATTAGGAGAACAATTATTATAAGTATGTTCTTCAAAAGCCTTCTTCAAAGGATAATCAAACTCTATACTATAATAAAGCTCATTACAACTATAATCACTAATATTATAAAAAGTATAATTAACAGGAACTTCAACACAATAATCATTAATAGAATCACCATTACCAAAATCAAAAACACCAACACCAAAATAAGTCAAACCACCAATCAAAACAAGAATAACCAAAAAAGCCCAACCATAAGTAACTAAAAACTCCAAAGCAGCCTGACCATTATTATTTTTTTTCATCTTCAAACCCTAGCCAATAATTTTTTCTAATTATTGAAAAAATTAAAATATTAGTTGCTATAACTAATAATAAAAGTAGTAAAAAAACATTATTATCAAATATAGCCTTAAATGCTAATATAAATAAAGATACCAATGCACTAAAAGTTATAAAAAGTAAAATATATTCTTTATCAAATTTTAATCTTTTAATCAAACCAATCCCTCCACTAAAAACCTTTGTTTTAAAGACGTAATAATCATTTAAGATCAACTCCATAATGCCGTTCAACAATAGTAGAATCAAACTCTCTTTTCAAATAAGTCTCAAAATCATTCAAAGCCATCTGAGAAATTTCATTAGATCCACTAATAATATGCCCTCTTAAAGAATCATCTTTAATACCTAAGCATATATGATTACTCTGATACTGACTAAACATAGTAATACCTTTAAAATAATCAAAATTATAATGCTCACACAAAATAATAACTTTCCCAACATAATTATCAACCAACATCTTCATTCACTCCTTAAGCTCAAATCCCAAATCAATAATTACAACCTCTTTGTAATAATCATTAGAATTTACATCCGTTATTTTCATAAATTGTTCTTGACTCAAATTTTCTTCACACACGTTTATCACCTTTTCATTTTATTAAAAGCAAAATTTGCCTCTTAAGTACTATTTTAAATTATTTACTATTTAAACCTTTTGCTTATGTATCATAATATGATACTTGAAGAAAAAAAACAGAGTCTACAAAATAGAGATTACAACACTACACAAAACAAAGGGTGTTGACCGAGTACCCCTTGTATGTGTATTACTCTAAAATATATATTAAACAATATAATAACGTCTTATTTATTCGATTAACACAGTAAAAAGTTAAAATGCACCACACTGGACACCCACAATATAATAATCTGAAACTACTGGTTAAACTCACATAAAAAAAACAAGAAATAGGGCTGTTATGTGTATTACTCTAAAATATAGTTTAGAAAATATATAAATAAAAATATTAACTATTGATAACTCTCAATCTTTCCAAAAGAAGCATCCAAAGCAGTTTGAATATCTTTCTCAGCAACCTTATTACAAGGATAACTAACACCACTGATAAGAATACCTAACTGTTTAGTTCTTCTACGAAAATCAACAAGATCAACTTCCCTCATAGTAAACACTTGACCAGGAATAGTAATTTGAACATAATCACCAATAAAATCCTTATTAGAAGTATCAATAAAATTAGCAGCACCAGGAACACTATTCTTAAAACGAGCAATCTCACCAATCAAACCAACAATCTTCTTTTCCTGATCCAAATTCTTCTGCAACAAAACCTCGCTAAAAAGTGTATGCGTATCTTTAACAGGCAATACAGCCTTTTTCTTAAACCAGTTTTTTATATTTTTCATCTTTTACCTCGAATCCCACTATATAGCAAATCCCAATATATAGCGAATCCCACTATAATACCAAATCCCACTATGAACGTAGTTCATTATAACACAACCCCAAACACCATTACGCTAAGTTGGAGTGGAAGAGTAGGTGTGTCAGAGTTAGTGCGATTGCCAAAATCAACCAAACAAAATCAAGCCCTATGCGTGTGTGCATCAAAAGGGCAAAACACCATATACAGTATATCAAGCCAAACTATCTCAACTTGAAATACTGAACCTCCTTCAAAGACTCACCAGTATTAGTATAACTATCAGCAACCAAACGAATCAAAGGATTATCAACACGCTGAGACAAAATAAAAGCAGCAGTATGAATCTGATTACGCTGAACACCAGTAGCCTTCTCAATCTCAGTAATCTTAAACAACTTCTTATCAGCCTTATGCCTCAACATATAATTGTAAATAATCTTAGCATTACGCTGAGTAACAACCTTAAACCAAATAGAGTTGCCACCATTCAACAAAACAATCTTATCACGCTTCTTCTTCTTAACATCAGTCAACATTCAGCCACCTCTTGTTTAGGCAAATCAATATTAGTAAAGTGATTGCAACCAGGAGTAAAAGGGAAAAAAGGAACAATTTTACCATCACGAGTAATCAAAATCCACTGAATAATAGGAGGTTTAGTCTCCTTATTCATAATTAAACTACCATTACGAAGCAAATCAATAGCTTCTTGAGGTATATTAATATTCTTCAAGCTATCAGGCTTCTTGAAATAAGGACTAATAATAATAGTTTTGTAACTTTCAGCAACATCTTCATCAATCAAACCAAGACTCTGAACCTCAAGAATACTATTAATACCTTTACTACGTCCATCATTACCAATACTTGTAACTTCACTCATAGCAATATTAATATTAACACCTTCGACTTTTCGCAAATACTTACTAGCATCATCAAAAATAAAAAGAATTGGTTTAATTATACCATATTTATCAAAATAAGTACTAGCCTCTTTGATTAAGTAACCAATATCAAAAATCATCCATCGCTTATCTTGCAACATATTAAAACTAATAACAATACTGTTCTTCTTCTGCCACTCATTATACAAATTAAGAACTTTAGAACGTGGTTTAATTAACTCCCAAGCATAAACATCACTCAAAATACGATTAACATTACCTTTACTAGGATCAGACAAATCATCCTCAGTAGCTTCTTTAATTTCTTCCTGAAGATAATGCAAATTAACTTCATCACCAACATTATTAGCATCCCTAATAACACGAGCAACAAAACTAGCACCTTGACTCTGCATACCAATACTCATCCACAACTCAGCACTATCCATAGTAGATAAATCTTGAGAATACAAACGAAAATTATGCAAAATATTCTTATCAACACGAGCCAAACTAAAATGAGGCATAAAATGAGCTAAAGGAATACCTTTAGGCTTAGTAAAAGGAGGTAAATTAGGACTTTTCCAAGATTTAGTAGCACGAGCAGCCTCACGACCTTTAGCATCAATATAACACACTTTATATCCTGCCTCAGCCATAACAGCCCAAATAACCTTAGTCAACATACCCTTACCATCACCACTCCCACCAAGAATTAACAAATTAAACTGATCCATACTAGTAAAACTTCTACCATCAGGAATCTCAAAAGGAATAGTAACAACGTGATTTTCTTTTTTAGAATTATTACAAAAACCATCAATACAAATAGGTATCCCATTAGGATACTCATCTTTATTCTTATATTTATAAGGAGGATACAAACTACCTAACGGAATTAAACCCTTCTCAACCCAAAAACCATCAATCTCAACATCACCGCCATACAAAAAAGCACGAGTCTTAGGTAAATTAATAGAACTAGACATTAAATATCCTCACCATCAACATCATCAACAAGCTTCTTCTTAGCAGCAACCTTTTGCTTAGATTGTTTGACAGCAACAGACTCCCTACCATAAAGAGCATTATCAATTAAAGAAGCATCCTCAACAACAGGTGCAGAACTAAGAAGATCCATATACTTTTCCTCAAGAGAAGAATAACTATGAGCCAACTCAATATTCTTATCATACTCTTCATTATAAGCATCACGCAACTTAACAAACTCAACCTCGAACAATTTAATGAAATCATCAGACTCAGAAATATAATTATAACTAGCTTCATTAACACCAGTAACCTTCTTCAGATGAAGAATAATCTCATTCTTCAAAACAGCCAAACGATCATCTAAACTCTTCAAAATAAAATTAACAGCAACATAAACATCCTTATCCCAAATCTTAGCACTAGTCAAAGTAACCAACTTAGCAAAACTAATCTCAGTAAAATTAACGCTAAACTTCATACTCTTAACATCCAACAAAGAATTAATAGTATGTTTAATATTCTCCTCAATCAATTTATCAGATTCACGATTAGCATCAATATTAGGCTTAGTAGGAGGACTAAAAAACTCACGCTTACCATTAACATCAGATTCTAAAATCACTTCTTAGCACCTTTATCTTCGCCTTTGTTAGGATCATAATTTATTAATTTGTGGAAATTATTATCATTCTTGAACTTTTTACGATACAAGTCCTCGTGCTCACCATCACGCAAAGCATCCTTATACTCACTGGCAATAGCTTTATGTTGAGCTGCATCAGCTTTAGCATTTTTCAAATCCATCTGCTGCTCAAGATTAATCTCACTAGAAACATCTTTGAAAGTCAACAAATCAAAATTATAAAAACGAATAACACGCTCAGACTTCATCAAACTACCATCTAACAAAGTAATCTCAGTATAATTATCAAGACGAGAACCAATATTACCCATAAACTTAATCCAACGAGTCTTCAAAATACCAAAAAACTTAGTACTACGATAAAAAAAATCACCATCCTCCTTCTTACCTTCGCAAAGAAAACCAGTAGTATTACCCTTAAAAAAAGCATTAAATTCTTCAACCATTATTGTACACTCCTATAAATTTTTCTAAAAAAATTATATCTACAAAAACCCCAAACGACAAATGAACAAAGCAACACAATCATAAAAATCGAAGCTATTAAATCAAATGTTGTTTCGACTTCAAAAAATATTGAAGATAAGGCTAAAATAAATACTGAAAGCATAACTAACGTGTTTCTAAGACTATTTGCTACACCTTTAGCTCCTTGTTTTACCAACTCATCTACATCTTTAAATATCATTTTTACCTCTAACCCATATAAACACTCTTCTTACTCCTAGACCAAGCAACAAGTACCAAAAATATTAACACACCAAGACCAAGAACTATAAACACAACAATCCAAATAGTTCTTCTGCTACGCTTCTTACTAGCACTAATCTCGCTAGTAATCTCTTCCTGGCACTTACTCCAACCCTGAGCACTAGCATTAACTAAATCAACATTACAAATATTATAATTATTATTAGCACTATTATAATCATTAGTCATACTAATAAGATCACCAGTACAAATGTTATAATCAGACCTATAAGCATCACGATCAGACTTGCAAACACCATAAGCATCATTAATATCATCCTCAATACTACCAGCCATCACATACTCAATAACAGTCAAATTCTCACAAATAGGATAATTAAGATCCTTATAAAAAGTAACAAGCTCCTTTTGCTGCTTATAATTAAAATCAAGAAACTCCTCCCAACAATCAAAACTAACAGCAGCACCATCATTAAGCATACACTCAGGACGTAAAATAAAATTTTGAAACAAATACTCAGGCTCAATAAGAGTAATATCAAAACTAGAATTAACAGTACTATTATATCCAAAAAAATAAATATTTTTCTTATAAGTACCATTAACAGAACCTTTAGGAATACTCAAATTAACATAAAAACTAACAGTATTATCAGAAGCAAAAGTAACATTAACAGGACAACTAAGCCAACTATCACAAGATAAATTAACAGTCTCATTAAACAAACCCTTCAAAGTATACATATAAGACTCCTCAAGAGGCAACAAATTAGTAGTAATATTCAAACCACGACCACCATCAAGAGTCTGATACAACTCATAAGGACGAGAACCACCACCAACAACAAAATCATCAACCAAATTAAAATAAACATCATAAAAAATAGTATTATTATTAAAACTATTATTCAACAAAAAACTATAAACAACAGTCTGATTACCAAAAAAAACAAAATTATCAACAGTATAATTAAAATAAATAAAAGACTGATTAGTATCATTAAAATAAAAACTAGAAGGATAAGAAACATTAAAAAAACTAACAGGACTAGAAGAATTAAAAACATCCAAAGTACTATTAGGATTAAAAGTAACATTCAAAAAAGTAAAATTAGAAAAAGGAAGACTAGTCTGAAAAACATCAACACTATCATTAACAAACCAATCAGCAGCACTAACACAAGAAAAACTAAGCAAAAACAACAAAACCAAAAAACTAAACCTTAACCTTGAAACCATAGACATCAACCACCACACCAGCACACACAACAACATCAGAAGACAAACGCCTAATAACAGAAAGTGCCTTATTCTCAAAAATAACCTTAAAAGTACTATTACTATTAGCAACAACAATCTTCCTACGTTTAGCAACAAGAACATAACTAGAAGAATAAGGCAAAGAAACATAAACATCAATCAAAGCACCAACAGCAATAGGACAAACATCAACATCAACCCTACTAAAACTAACAGCCAAATTATGACCAGAAACATAAACCCTCTTACGAGAACCCAACAACACCAAATCACGCCTAGCAACCATATGTATCATTATATGATACAAAGACTATATAAAAGTTACGCAAAAAAAACTTTACATTTACATATCAAATTGTTAAATATATAGGATTGCAACCCTATGTTTTGGTTCGCTCTTGGTAAGGATAAAAGCTAAATTATTGCAATCCGTGATTGTAAACATTACATAAGAGTCATTAAGATAGGTCTCTAATCCTTTGAATTTCTAAATAAGCAACTAATAAAGCACTAGTTGCACTATTTTCTTTTTCAACTTTATGGATTGCTTCCCTAATAATATCAAGTTCTTTATTTAATTCACTTACAAGAATTACTTTTTGAGGTTCAAAAATAAAATGTTCATCATAATTAACAGCTAAACCTATAGTTATTTCTTCACCACATTGTTCATCTGTGTATGCTTTATTTATCCATAATTCTTTCATTTTCTTTACCTTTGATTATTTGTATTTTCATAAATAAGCTTTCCTTTGACAAATCCTTGAGCATAAAAACCCATATCTTGAATATTACCATCATTACGATTTATAAAACTTTCAAGTTGTTCTTGATTTTGAAAAGGTATTGTAAATAATTCTTCGTGTTCATGACTACATCTACACACAGCTATAAAATCATATAACATAATAGCCATTTTTTTAAATTTTTCAA
>Ga0307928_10001074_pt1 | contig 20560 bp, 23 predicted proteins | sample AceLakmetagen232_FD_201815 | JGI IMG/M metagenome (GOLD analysis project Ga0307928, IMG submission 201815) | Saline water microbial communities from Ace Lake, Antarctica - #232 | ecosystem: Environmental > Aquatic > Non-marine Saline and Alkaline > Saline | place: Antarctica: Ace Lake... | reverse complement strand
TTTAGAATGCGATTTTCACTACTCCGTTTCAACTAAACTAATTCTTAGCCATCAGGCTGCTTTCAGGCGAGAGATGGCTTAAAACCCCACAAACACCCCCATAGTACCGTTAATCCGATTCTTATATGACTTGAAGGTGGCTCTCAACAACACCAAACGCGGTCTAACCATGATTATGCTGTAAAATTACGAAGGGGAATTTCATAAAAGTGAATTTTTTTGAGAACAAAACGGGGCAGGGGAATTGAATGTGGCTTAAAATTAGGTTCACTCAAAATATAGTTATGTAGAAGTAAAGGTTTGAGGTGGCTTATTTCACTAAAGAAACAACAATAGAATCAGCAGATTGAACCAACTTAAGATGGCTCAGAACATCTTTCAAATTCTCAATACGCGCAAACACAATAACCTGAGAAGCAGGCACAGGTTTCTCCCCCTCAGACGCAGGAGTTTTCCCAAAAAAAATCGCCAAAGCAGAACCCGGAGGCCAGAACCCAACATCACCCACATGCACATCTAAAGAACCGCCAGTTAGTATAGCCATAGGAGTAGAAAAATAGATTTCTTCGCCCCATAATTCAGCATACCCACGCAAAGGAAGTTTGTCCAACAATTCGTACAAAATAGGTTTTGTTTCGTTAGTTTGCAATATTTTAGCAAAAAAACTAAAATTCTTAAATTTAAACCGCAAACGAGCATTTTTAGGTAAATTTAGTGGTTTTTTAGTGATTTGAGGCATGATATTAATAGCGCGCCAATAATTAATAAAATATCATTATGTAGCATTAAGATACATAACTGTGTTTATTTGACAAACGCTTCTGCGTTGTCGCCACTAACCCTTCTTTTCCCCTTTCTATTTTCCTTTGGCTTTCTTGCTTTCCTTGCCCCTTCAAAAGTAGCTTCTGCACGGATCACTTTTTCATCAACAGGCGGTCCGCCGGCTTTTATCCTTCGGACTTCCATTTCCGCTTCAGTCACTACCCCAATCGCAGCCATTCGAGACAACCCTTGATCACGCATTACTCTTTCAACTTCTTTTGTGAAAACGGCATAATTTTTTATTCTTTCAAGATACTTTACCTGTAGTTGTTCTTCTTTTTCTTTTCGGGCTTGGCGCTTACTTTTTTGATTTTCAAGAAGTCTTCTTGGTAAATTAGCTATTCTTAAAATTGTTTTACGCAAATTAATTCCTCAACACACTAAAAATTTAAAAATACTTTTAGTTTCCGTAAATTTCTTTTTCAGCAAGTATATTTGCTTGTACTCTAGCATTTTGCCTTGCAATAGCAGTCAAATCAGTAATTTGTTCAGGAGTAAGTTTGTACTTGGAACCATACATTGCTTGTACTTGCCCTTCAAGAGCTTTTTTTTCTTGTTCAAAAAATTTAGGATATAAATTTTTTTCAATTTCAGCTGTTCTTTTCTTTATTGCTTCACTTTGGGCTTTAGTTGCCTGCCTCATTTCTTGTTCTTGAACAGCTTTTCTTTCAGATTCCTTTCGCATTTCAATATATTGTTCAATTGTTGGTTCAGGAGGTAATGGTTTTCCTGCTTTTTTTAATCCGCCCCAAAAAACTTTCATTGCACGACCAATTTTATCAGCATTCCGAGAAGCTAATATTCCCCCCGTAGTAATTGCTGCTACTCCAGCAGTTCCACGAACAGCCCTTTTAAGAAATTCTCTTCGTTCAGGATTAAATTTCTGCTTTGCACCAGCAGGTTTTCGTTTAAATATTCCCATAATTACCCCTCATTATTAGTAGTAATGAGTTTGAATTATTTAAATATAGTAGATTTTCTTATTTATCTACTATTAGCTTAATTATGCATCAACTTTAATTTCGATTTTTTTCTTATATTCTTTTTCAACAAGAGTATAAGAGTCGTAATGTTCTGTTGCACGAATTAGAATTGGATATGTTCCTTCACGAGTCATTGTTTTTGGATAAATTTCAAAATACGCTTCGGTTCTTTCGCCAGGCTCCATTTTCCCAACCTTAGTAGTTAAACTTGTTTTAAACCCACCTTTATCAATCGATAATGCTTTGGAGGTTAAAACATCATAAGAAAGTAAAACATCTTCATCATTCATATTTCTTATGTTTACTTTTAATTGAATTGGTTTTTTATCAGATAATTTTACTCTAAATGGATAAATTGAAGTTTCAATTTTAAGCATATAACAAACACCCCTCAGTAGTATTATTGTACAATCTAAATTTTTAAACCAAACTTAAAAAGTTATGTATACTACCCTTTGGGGTTATAAACTAAAAAACCCTAATATTGAATTAGTTTTTCTAATATTTTTTTGGTGTTTTTGATGGAGTTTCCTGAAGCAGAATTGATTCGTAAAACATTTACGCTTAGACAAATGAATTTTCCCCCTGAAGTGGCAATGACTAAGCGTTCTTTGCTTAGATGGTTTGCTCTTTCTTTTGGCTTAATTTCTGAAAAAGAATCTCGCTCAACTATTCTTGATGTTCTTGATGGTTTTTTTGTTTTTCAGCTTTCTAAAAAACAAAGTCCGACTACACTTGAACTTTTAGCTTATTTGAAAGAAAATGAAAAAAAGATTGATGAGAAACTTTTGCGTTATCATTTGAAACGTTTAATTGATGTTGGATTAATTGAAAGACGAAAAGGAAAACTTTCTTTTAGTTCAGATCCTGAAGCCGAAAGACAAGATATTGCTAAAGGTTTTGAATACAATATTGGAAAACCAATCCAAAAGTCTTTAAATGGAATTTCTAATAGCCTTGAAAAATTAAAAGAAAAGTATACTTAATAAATTATTTCCAAGAATTAACCATTAACATTAATCGGTTTTTTTCAACAATTAATTTTTGCGCATCTTTTGGAGTTGAATTTTTTAATAATTCGTCAATTTCAACAAGTCGATGAGTTATTTGCGCTTGCATTTTTGAAACTACTTTTTTGTGTCTTTCAGGAGTGGGTTTTGGACGTTTCCCTTCATATCTTCTTGGCATAATTAAAACCTCGTTATGTATACAATAATTGTTTTTCAGTTTACTCTTATAATTAATAAAATTTTAAGCCATTTTTGCATAGAAAAATTAAGTTTATTTAACTATATAAATCTTATTTTTGATTATTTACCTGTAAAACAAACTTTCTAATTGTTTTGCTTGTAAAACAATTCTTATAATTGTTTTGCCTTTTGTTTTGTTTATGAATGAAAAATTAATGGATAAACCTAATCAAGTAATGAAACTTGTTGATTCTAATGGGAAAGAAACAAATGAAACTCTTGATAGAAAATCATGCCATATGACTCCTGGGATGAAGCATTTGGCAATTCAAGTGTTGCTTTTTAATGGCTCTAATGAGCTTATTTTGCATGAAAGACCTTTAAATAAAGTAGGCAATGGCGGTTTGGATAGCCCAACTACTCATATTTTATATGGAGAAACTTCTGAAGAATCAACAAAACGATGTTTGAAGGACGAATATGGCATTAATGAAAAAATTCCTATTACTGTTCTTAGTGGTTTTTCTTATGAGAAAGATTATGGGGATGGAACTTGTGAGAATGAGTTTTGTCTTGCTGCTTTTGCAAATTATGAAGGCCAAATTAATCACAATGAAGAACATACTCAAAAAGTAATTTTTGTTTCTGCTAAAAAGGTTCTTGAAGAAATCAAGTCAGATAAATATCCTGTTTGGTTTAAAGAAACAGTTAGAATTGTTTCTAAAGATGAGAATGGAAAAACGTTTTTTGAATGAAAAAATTATTTTTCGTAAGTTAATGGATTTTTTTCAGTTTTTCCTTTTTTTATTACAAACATAAATAATCCTACTATTGCAAGTATTCCTAAAAATAATGCTACTAATGGAGCAATTAAATCAACTGATAATTCTTCTTTTAATTCGGGTTTTTGCTCAGGAACAAAAGAAGTTTCTTCGGAAACTTGATTATTTTCTTTAGATTTTTGGGGCTCTGGGTTTTCTTCAACTACTTCTTCAGTACTTGGTTTTTCTTCAACTACATCTTCAACAATAACATCTATTTTTTCTTCAGATTTTTCAAGTACTGGTATTTGTTCTTCTTCCATTATTGAAAAATAAGAAAACCCTGGAGTTTTAGCTGTGTAAACATAAAATGAGTCCCATCCAGTTTCTGGTGCACTAGTTTCTAAAGCAACCCATACACCATTAACAAATCTAAATAATTTAACGTCGTTTTTATTTATTCCATTATCTTTTAACCATTGTTTAGAAACTTTAAACCTAATTTCAGCAAAATCTAATCCTTCTTGATTTTCACTAAAATTTAATTCAAATACTGAATAAGCATTTTCAGGCAACTCCAAATCAAATGACTCTTCGTCAACATCTAATTTAAGATTCCCTTTTACATTAATTTTATTTAACAGTAGTTGCATAGAAATCAACGGCGAATTAAAACTAGAAAAATTTACTTTTGTTTTTCCTAATTTATTATTTGAAAAACTTTTAGTGATATCGGTTCTTGGACTACTGCTTCCCCCTGAAGAAACAACTGGCGCATCAATTCCACCCGTATAATGATACCCAATATCTCTTGTTCCAGAATCTTTAATCAAATCAGACCTAACTGTAAGAGTAGAAAAGAAAGAATCCGATCCTGTACTTATCCCCTTATCAACAACAATTGCAATTTGACTAGCAATAACTGAAAAATTATTATCTGAATTGGTTCCTAAAAAAGGAGAACTAGTAAAATTTATATCATTTGCTCCGTGTGAAAAAACATTGTAGTCTATTGTGTTGTTCCAGAAAGCATTGTAGTTTACTGTTCTTAGATTTTGCCCTGAATCTGAATTTATATCAATCGTAATTGGATTGTTCACAAATAAGTTGTTGAATATTTGTGATTTACTCAAAGAATTGTTGTCTGTTATTACGGTTCCACTGTCAAATGCAAATGTGTTGTTGTAAATATTATTTATAGTAGAAATATTGTCAAAATTATCTCCAAATATTAGAATAGCTCCTTGTTCTTGAAAAAATAAATTGTTGTATACGCTTCCAATAGTTTTTGTTGACCCTATTGCACTCGAGTAACTCCCAGTAATGTTACTTTTGAAAGTGTTGTTATAAATCTCATTGACATTGCAAAGAAGTCCAAGCGCACCGGTTATGGCTGCTGAATTACTAGTAAAAGTATTGTTGTAAATTGAATCTATAACCCCTAAACTGTAAACAGCACCTCCTATTAAAACTGCGGTATTACTAGAAAAAGTATTGGAGTAAATAGAAGTTATTGCGGAGTCAGAATAAACTGCCCCTCCACTATCTCCAGTGTTGCTTGCAAAAACATTGTCGTAAATATTTGTAGTTGGAGAACTTATAATATAAATTCCTCCACCATTTCCATTTTCATCAGCATGATTTGTTGCAAGGTTGTTAGTAAAATTATTATCGTAAATATTTGTTATGGTTACATCAACTAAAGCTATTCCTCCTCCACCTATAGCTATGTTGTTTGCAAAAGTATTATTGTAAATTGATTCTATAGTGCCTGAATTATAGTATATCCCTGAGCCAATTGCAGAATTGTTATCATAAAAAATATTGTTGTAAATGCTGGTGGTGTTGGACAAATTTATAATTGCTCCTCCGTTTGGAGAATTGTTTCCGGTGAAATTATTATCATAAATAGAGGTTATTGTTGCGTCTGCAGCTATTCCTCCCCCAGTATATGAAGCATCGTTGTTCGCAAAAACATTGTTGTAAATGTTTGTGATTAGGGAATTAGTAATAAACATCCCGCCTCCGCTTCCTTCTTCATCTTCAACAGGGTCGTTTGCGTAATTGTTAGTAAAATTATTATCATAAACATTTGTTACTGTTGCTCCTGCTAATGCAATTCCGCCTCCGCTTGTAGCAGTGTTGTTTGCAAAAGTATTATTGTAAATTGATTCTATAGCGCCTGAATTATAGTACAAACCAGCTCCAATATCAGCATTGTTGTCATAAAAATCATTATTGTAAATGCTTGTGGAATTGGATAAACTATAAATTGCTCCCCCCCTTGGAGAATTATTCCCTGTAAAATTATTATCATAAATAGAGGTTATTATTGCATTAGCAGCTATTGCCCCTCCTGAATTACTAGTGGTATTATTCGCAAAAACATTATTGTAAACTGAACCAATTGTTGCATCTATATAAAGTGTTCCTGATACCCCTGAATTATTTTTGAAAGTGTTATTATAAATAGAATTTACTGGAGCGGAAACTAGGATTGCGCTTGATCTACCACTTACTAATACCCTTGCAGAATTATCATTATTTTGAAAATTACAATCATAAATTGAGTCAACTGCAGTTGCAATATACATTCCTGACGTTGCATAACTAATATTGAAATCATGAATACTTGTACTTGAATGATCTCCTGCACCTGGTGAAAAGAATGGCCCTGACACATAATCTGCTGCTGCTGGCGCACCACTACAACCCCCCTCTGAACTTAGATCTTCTCCTTGCGATTGGTCTTTGCAGGAAGTGAATTGTATTTTTCCTGTCCCATCACCAACAACAAGTTTTCCGCCGTCCTCAATTTTAAAGAAGTTTCCATCCCCGACTTTGATTATTGCGCCTTGCTCTATTGTAAGAGTAGCATTATTTAGCACTGAAATATTGGCATCTGATCCTCCTGCAAGATAATAAGTGGTTCCTGAACTCCAAGTTGTATCGGTTGATACTGCAGAAGAAACTGTAGTATAAGCACTTACCATTGAAAACATAGCCACTAGAAAAAGTAAAATCAAAAGTTTGTTTAATTTAAACATACTATTACTAAGTAAAATAATTAACTATAAAAACGCTTGCTTAAAATTTCACGCTTGTGGATTCTATATTTTTTCCACTCAAAATTAGTTCGAGATTTTTTTCTTTTTCCAAGTTGAAAATAATTGTTTCTTTTGCTTTGCTTGATTTTATTTCTTTGAGTTTTCCTTTCATTCCATTTGTAACATCAACGGAGCTTGATTGAGAAACTTTTTTCAAAATTGAATTAATGTTTTTGTTGTTGATTTCGGGAATGAGTTTTGCGTTTTTGTTTTTCATTGGATTGGAATCATAAATCCCATTTACATCTGTTCCTAGAAGAACCTTATTTGCGTTCAATTTTTTTGCTAAAAAAGAAATTATTGCATCTCCACTAACAACTGATGCACCAAGTGAATTATCAATAACCATATCCCCATAAAGTACTGGAACAACCCCTAGTTCCACTAATCGTTCTATTATTTTTGTATCAAATGAAATAATCTTCTTTTTGTTTTGGGTTATGCAAGAGGATGCTTGTACTTCAAATGCATTTATTTTATTTTTTATAAGCGAATCGATTACAGAGGAATTTAATGTTTCCATTGATTCTCTTGTTTTAACAAATCCTTCTATTTGTTTTGGAGTTTTGACTCCATTTTTTATTTTATAATCAGTAACAATCTTGTGCCCAAATGGTCCTGCGCCATGAACAATAATTAATTTGAATTTATTTTTCTTTAATGCTTTTGAAATAATTGAAGCAATTTTTTGTAATTTACTTTTTTTTACAATACACTTATTTCCTTTTTTATCAGTGATTACTGAACCGCCAAGTTTCAAAATATAAAGTTGCATAACCATATGATTCACTTAGTTGTTTTTATAGTTTCACGATTCCGTTTTCGGCATCTACTTCTACTTGCATTCCTGTTTTGATTTGTGAAATATCAATTTTGTCAATGCAGGGTATTTCGGATATTATTGCTCCTACTGCTACTATTGTTTCGCATTCTTTGTTAATAATTGCGAGTGGTGCTTTTCCGTTCTTTTTTAATCGGTAAAGAATGTAGCTTCCTACTGTTGAACCTTTTCCTTGGGGAAAAACAAGTATTTTTCCTGCTATACTCTGTCCTTCTAAGGAATGACCTACTTCTGCAACTACTCCGGTATCTGGGTCTACTCCCCCATAAAATGAAATTCCTTCTTCAGTAACAATTGTTTCTCCTTTTACTTTTCCTTTAAATATTTTTCTTCCTTTTAATTCCATTTTAAATCGCCTCTCTTAGAGAAATTTCTACACATTCTTCTAGGTTTTTGTAAACTGTTTTAAACTTGTTTTTTGCTCTTGCATAATAAACTGATTTTGCTGAATTTGTTGCTAAGCATTTGAATCTTCCTTTTATTGGAGCTACAACCATACAAGTATCGCATGCGAATTTTGCTCCGGAATCTTCAATTATTTTTGAGTAACCCATTTGGTCAGCAATTTTTTTGATTGGTCTTGCTACACAAATCCAAAATTCTTTTTTTACTTTTTTCCCGTTCAGAAGTTTGGCTAGTTGTTGTATTTCTTTTATTGAACAATGAGGACAACCAATTGAAACAATGTCAACTTCGGAATCATCATTCAATTCTTTGTTTGCTTGAATTATTTCTTTTTCTTCAATTATAATTTTTTCTTGAGGGATTGTTGTTTTGCCTGGAGTAATTCCTTCCAGGTGAAATAATGCAGTTCCTCCATAGGTTGCAATTGATGCTGAAAAACTTTTTAGTTCTTCAATTGATGCGTTTTTTATTCCGCGTATGAGTGGAATTTTGTTTTTAATTCTTTCTCCAATTACTTTTGCAAGTGCACCAAAATCAGTTATTTCTTTTAATTCAAAATTCACTTCAACAATTACTTGTGCTTGTCTATTTTCTTCTAAGTGTAATCCATACTCTGGAGTTTTTCCAGTTAAAGCTGATGCAAGTGCGCTTGGTCCACCTTCTCGGTTTGTTTTTGCGCCAAGTACAGAGTTTCCAAATGCTACTGCGCTTGATTCACTCCATGCGATGTGTTCTCCGAATCGCGGAGAATTTCCGATAAAATACGGAGTACAAGTACAAGTGGTTATTACGTCCATTTTTTTGAATGCTTCAATAACTTTTTTTTGTTTTTCTGCAAATTCTGGAGCAATCCCTAGGGTTTGCCAATTCTCCATGTCCATTCCGGCAGGGTTTAATGTGGTTAAAACTCTTGTTTTGCCATCTTTTGCCATTTCTGCGAGAAACTCCAAACCAGCATCGCCTAAATTATCATAACTTACGCCTGCAATTTGAACACTTGTAACATCAATCATTTTTTTTGCACCATAAATGTCTCCTAATGCAGTTAGTATTTCCATTGCTTTTTTTACGGAATTTCCTTGTTTTCCTTCAAGCATTTCTTGTTCTTCTTGCGTTAGTTTCATTTTTTTCACCCTAAGTAATCCTCTAGTTTTGCTTTTGGAAATTTTACTTTTTCAAATCCTTTTCTTTTTTCTCCAAGCGGCGCAGTTAAATCAAATCCTACTTTTGTAGTATTACAATTTTCTGGATTTGAACTTGGATCAAGACTTGAACCTCGTTCTTTGTCTTTCATAATTAAATCTTCACTTGCTTGGAATCTTGTTGCAAGAGCCCATTCAACTTCTTCATTATTATAAATGTCCACATCTTTATCAACTACAAAAACGTGTTTACAAGATTTGTGCCCTTCAAAAGCTGCTTGGATTGCTTTCTTCCCGTCATCGGGTTTTTGTTTATCTATTTTTACTCTTGCATGAAGCCATGAGCATCCGCCCGCGTTAATGTTTACATCAATGCATTTTATTCCTGCTTCATTAACTTTTTTGAATATTGTTGGTTCTCTTGGCATTCCCATTAAAACTTTGTGCTCGGATTTTCCTGGAAGTAAAGCTTGCCAAATCGCATTTTTTCTGTGAGTTATTTTTGTTACAGTAAAAACTGGTTCTTGTCTTACAAAGTCTTGTGTTTCGGTTAAGTCAACAAAGGGTCCTTCGTTTGCTTTTTCTTCCAGTGAAATTGTTCCTTCAAATACAAATTCGCAATCGGCAGGAATTAACGCATCAAAAGTTTTTGCTTTTATTACTCTAATTTTTTTTAAAGAATTAGCAATTTCAAGTTCATCTTGTCCTAATTCTACTGAAGTTGCTGCTGCTACTAATACTTCTGCTCCGTTTCCGATACAAATTGCTATTGGCATTTTTTTTTGTTCTTCTAAAAAACCATCAAAATGTCTTTTTTTTACTATTCTTACACTAAACTTGTTTTTCGCAATTTGCATGCACCTATGAAAATCAAGGTTTTGTCCGTGCTCTGGAGACTTCGCAATTATTACTCCACTACTAATGTAATTTCCACCATCATTTGGACAATGAAAAAGAATTGGAATTTTATCCAGATTTACTTCTTGCAGTTCTACTTCTTGACAAGGCGCATTTTCAATTACTTCTGGTTTTGTTGGATTTTCGATTGCTTTGGTTATTGTGGGAATTAATTCACTTACTTTACAATTGAGGTAATCCGCAATTGTTTGTTTTGTGGGAAAAATGTTTCCTGCTACTTTGAATTCGGATTCTTTAATTTTTTCAAATAAAACAGGTTTATCTACTAATTCATTAATTATTGCACTTGCTTCAAGTTTTTTTGAAACTGATTTTTGAATTTTATTTAAATTTTCTAATTTTTCTACGTGTTCTCTGAAACTCATTTTTTCCACCTCTTGAATTCCTCATTATTTATTTCAAAACAATCCATTACTTTTCCACTAATAAAAGAGAATAAATGTTTAATTTCCTTTGGTTTGTGATAAAAACCCGGAGAAAGTGGCAATACTATTCCTCCAGCAACACTAATCTTATGAAACTGTTCAAGTGCAGGTGTACTTAGAGGAGTTTCTCTTACACAAACAACAAGCTTTTTTTTCATTTTAAGAACATTATCAGCCGCCCTCGCGATTAATGTTCCGCAATGTGCATTAGCAACCTCAGAAGCTGTTTTGAGAGTGCAAGGAATAATCACCATTCCGTCCACGAGAAATGAACTTGATGCAATTTCTCCAGCCATGTCTTTATTATCATAAACCTTAAAAGCGAGTTTTTTTATTTCCTCGACTTTGTAAGTTGTTTCAATTTTAATTAATTTTTCAGCCCATTCACTCATAACCAAATGAACTTCTATTTTCTTTTTCTTAAGCGAACGCAATAACTCAACAGCGTATTGGATTCCACTTGCGCCAGTCATTCCAACAATTAGTTTCATTTTATCGCCTCTTTAAATTTTTTAAAACTTTCTAAAAATCCAGGGCTAATTTTTTTTTCAGAAGAAATTAATTCCTCAATTTCTTCCATACTTTTTAATTCAATATTCTCCACTTCAATTGAATCAAAAACCAATTTTCCTACTCCTTTTAATAAAAAAACTTTTAATAAAAAATTATCATTATATTCTTTGTCTCGAATATGGATTACTCCAAGTTCTTTTAGGGCTTGTACTTCTAATCCAAGTTCTTCTTTTACTCCTCGAACAGCTGCTTCTTCAAAAGTTTCTCCTGTTTTTACTGTTTCTTCAACAATACTATAATTCAAAGGCCTAACTTTTTTGTTATGGCTTCTTTGTTGAATAACAATTTTTTCTCCAATTTTAACATAAATTCCTGCGCAACGATAAAGTAACCCTTTTTCTTCAACTTCTTTACGCGAAGCCTGACCAATCACTTTATTTTCTTCGTTTATCAAATCCAATATTTCAACCATTAAATCACTTCAACATTGTTTTTGTTGTTTCAAAACCAGCATCTTCTATTGCATTAGCAACTTTTTTTTGGATTTCTTCATTTGGAACAAGACAAATTACAAGCCCGCCTCTTCCAGTGCCTGTTAACTTTACTCCTAGAGCGCCATTTTCTTTTGCAATAGAAATTATTTTTTCTATTTCCTCGCAACTGAGAGTCATTTCACGAAGCAAATCCATATTCTTGTTCATTAATTCTCCAAGTTTTTTAATGTCTCCATTTTTAAGAGAGTCTAATCCTTGTTTAAAAATTTCTTTATACTCAATAAACATTTTTTCGTATTTTTCTGGATTCTTATCTTTTAATTTTTTAATATCTTCTACAATTTCTTTTGTTTCCTGAGTTATTCCAGTAGAAGCAAGAACAATTGGAATTGGTTCTTTTACTTTTATTCTTTCGATTTTATTTTTTTCTCCAATTTCACCTTTTTCAAAAGTTAAAAATCCACCATAAGTAGAACAAGTATTATCAATTCCTGAAGGATTTCCAGCACTTCCTTTTTCACCTTCATAAGCAACCTCATTAATTTCATCATCATTTAAACCAATAAAAAAATGTTCGTTCAAGCCACGTGCGATTGAACTGGCAAGAGCTGCACTTGCTCCAATTCCTGAAGCGCATTTTAACTGACCAGAAAGAGTTATTTTCAAAGGAGTTTTTTCTAAATCAATATTCAAATATTTCATTATTAAATCAAGACTTCTTTTTATTTCACCTTGTTTTTTTGTTTTGTATCCTTCTATTGCAGGACGATCATCAATTAGTTCAAGTCCTTGCGTTCCTTTTTTTACTTCGGCGATAGTATAATTAGAAATTGCTGAAGCAATTGAAGGTAAATTATAAACAACAAAGTGTTCACCAAAAAGAATTGTTTTTCCAAACCCGATTCCTTTACCGCTCATTTTTACTCGTCCTTTGGTTTTATTCCAATGCTAATTTTGAATGTTTTGTACCCTATTTTTTCACACGCATCAGATACTTTGTCTTGTAATTTTTTTCCAGGAGTTAAAGCCATTACATTTCCGCCAAGACCGGTTCCAGTAATTTTTGAACCAATTGCCCCATTTTCATTTACAACCGAAATTATTTTTTCTATTTCAGGAGAACTAACTTTTATCCTTCTGAGTAATTCTTGATTTTGATTCATTAATTTTCCTGTTTCAATCCAATTGTTTTCAGTAACTGCAATTTTTGCTTTTTCTATAAGCTCAGAATAATCAGAAAATATTTTTTTGAACTCCTCAGAATTCATTTCTTTTTCTTGTCTTACAAACTCTACTACTTCAGCTGTATCTTTAATTATTCCAGTATCAATCAAAACTATTTCAACTGGTTTGTCAAGAACAAATCTTCCAATTTTATTCTTTTCCCCGCGGGTACCTTTTTCAAACCAAATTATTCCCCCATAAGTAGAAACCGTATTATCTATTCCGCTTGGGTTTTCATGGAAAATTTTTTCTGAAGAAAACGCAATTTTATTTACTGCATCATTGCTAAGGGGAATAGAAAATCTTTGCGCAAGACAACGAATTATTGAAACTGCTAAAGCAGCAGAAGAACCCATTCCCCCCATCAAAGACATATTAGTTGATAGTACTAATTCGAAATTTTTTTCTCTTATTCCTACTTCATTAAGAATTACTCTAATCACTTTGCTTAATCTTTTTTGAGGGTCTTTTTGAACATTAATTAATTCATGAGTAACTAAATCATTAGAAATTATTCCTTCTTTAGATTCTTTATACACACAAGTAGTGTTGAGTTCGATTGCGGCAGCTATTCCCTGCAAACCATAAACCACAAAATGTTCACCGAACAAAATTGTTTTTCCGAAACCGATTCCTTTACCATTCATTTTTTACCACTTTATAATTGAAGCTGAAGAAATATTTAAAGGAATTGTTATGTAGAAGAATTATTATTTTTTCTTTGGTTTTTCTGCTCTTGCATTTTTAAAATTAATTGGTTTTCCATCTTTAGAAACGAGTTCTATTGGCCCTTTGGCAGTTACGTTCATTTTCCCTTCAACACTAAAAGGAACTTTTTTTCCTTCAATAGTAACTTTATTGGGGGCATTGCTAAAACTTACTTCTCCGACTGGTTTTTTTCTTCGTCTAAATATAGGCATTTAATTCACCACTTTAAACTTGTAACCATAAGCAATTGCGCCTTCTTCATCAATGTCGCTTATTTTTCGGAACACTTTTTTTACTTTTGCGCCTTCTTTTATTTTCTCTTTTGGAGAATCGACTATTTGAGTTAGTATTTTTACTTTGTTTTCTAATTCAATTAGTGCTAAAAAATAAGGAGTTTCTTTTTCAAATCCTTGTGGTCCTACAAATACTTCGGTTAATGAAATAATTTTTCCTGTTCTTGGCATTTCTACAGGAACTAGTTTTCCTTTTCTTCCTTGTTTTGGATCAACTACTCTTGCGGGAAAAAATGCATCTCCTGTTTCTTCATTTATGTTTCCTTCTAATCGGTATCTTTCTGGGTATTTTCTCCAGTGTAGTGGTAATGAGTTTTGAACCATGTTTTCACCTCTAAGCTTTTTTGTATAAATGAACCACTGCTGTTGCTCCTGAGCCTCCAACATTATGAGTCATTCCTATTTCTGCATCTTTTACTTGTCTTTTTCCTGCTTCTCCATTTAATTGTAAATAAGTTTCTATTGCCTGCGCTACTCCTGTTGCTCCAACTGGGTGGCCTTTTCCTTTTAATCCTCCGGAGGTATTAATTGGAATTTGTCCTGATAGTTGTGTATTTCCTTGTTCGGTAAATTTTCCGCCTTCGCCTAAGGGGCAAAATCCAAGTGATTCTATTGCCATTATTTCTGCAATTGTGAAACAATCATGAACTTCTGCAAATGAAACATCGGTTGGCTTTATTCCTGCTTGTTCATATGCTTGTTTTCCTGCAATTTTTGCAGCTTTTGTTTCATATAAATTTTCTCGGTCTGCTAGTGCAAGTGTATCTGATGCTTGTGTTGAAGCAATTATTTCTACTGCTTTGTCATTTATTTTTTTTGCTTGCTCCGTTGGCATTAATAGTACTGCTGCTGCTCCGTCTGTTATTGGAGAACAATCAAGTAATTTTAATGGCGATGAAACATACCCTGAATTCATTACATTGTCAATTGTTATAGCTCGGTGAAACTGCGCGTATTTATTGTTAACTGCATTGCCATGATTTTTTACTGCTACTGAAGCCATTTGTTCTTCGGTTGTTCCAAATTTTTTCATGTGCTTCCTAGCCATTAAAGCATAAAGTGCTGGAAAACTTGCTCCAACAAATAATTCTGTTTCTTGATCGCCTGCTCCACCAAGTGCAAATCCTGCATCTTCGGTTGACACTTCAGTCATTTTTTCTACTCCGCCAACAGCAACTACATCATGTATTCCTGATGCCACTGCCATGTACCCCATTCTTAATGCAACTCCGCCTGAAGCACATGCTGCTTCTACTCTAGTTGAGGGCACTGGGTTTAATCCTAATTGGTCTGCAATTAATGCACCAATATGTTCTTGTCCAACAAATCTTCCGGATGCCATACAGCCACCATAAACTGCATCTACATCTTTTCGTTCTAAACCTGAATCTTGTATTGCTTTTATTCCTGCTTCTGCAATTAATTCTTTGAAACTTTTTTCCCATTGCTCTCCGAATTTTGTTAATCCTACTCCAACTATACTAACGCTTCTCATTCATAATCACCTTACAATGTCTTAATTTTTTTTCTATGAATAATGTATTCTGAATAGTCAACATATTCTTTGTCTTCTATTGCTTTTAATAATGGAATTTTTGCTCTTTTATTTTTGATATTTTCTGTTACTGTTAAAATAAATGCATCGCTTCCTGATCCTGACCCATAACTTACTGCAAGAATTTTGTCTCCTGCTTTTGCAACATCAAGAACTGATGCTAACCCAACCATTGTTGCGCCTGAATAAGTGTTTCCAATATAAGGAGTCATTAATCCTTGTTCTATTTGTTCTGGAGTAAATCCAAGAATTTTTGCTGCTCTTTTTGGAAACTTTCCATTTGGCTGATGAAATACAGCGTACTTAAAATCACTTGGTTTTGTTTTTGTTTTTTCCATTATATTTTTTGCTGCATTTAAAACATGTTTAAAGTATGCTGGTTCGCCTGTAAATCTTCCGGCGTGACTTGGAAATTCTGCATGTTGTCTTCTCCAAAAATCAGGAGTGTCTGTTGTAAATGAAATTGTTTCGTTTATTTCTGCAATTATTTCTTCTTTTTTATTTCCAACAATAAATCCGGCTCCGCCTGAACCAGCAGTAAATTCTAAAGCATCTCCGGGTCTTCCTTGTGCTGTATCTGCTCCAATTGCAAGTCCATAATTTATCATTCCTGCTTTTACTTCAGCATAAACCATTTGAATTCCTGCTGTTCCTGCTTTGCATGCAAATTCTAAATCTGCAGCCATTAATTCGGTTCCTGTGTTTATTGCTTCTGCTACAATAGAAGAAGTTGGTTTTACTGCGTAAGGATGTGATTCTGACCCAACATAAAGTGCGCCAATTTCTTTTGCATTTATTTTTGCAACTTCGAGTGCTTTTCTTGCTATTTCAACACTAATGGTTGCAGTGTCTTCATCCCAAGAACCAAGTGCTTTTTCAATTACTCCAATTCCTGCGGAAATTTTCTTACCATCTTTTTTCCAAACTTTTGCAATTTCTTCTACCTTGATTCTTTTTTTTGGAACATACGCTCCGTAACCAACAATTCCTACTGTCATTTATTTCGCCTCCAGTATTTCTCTCGCTCTGGTTTCGTTAATATTTTTTTCAGTAATCATTTGGCTTGCAACTTCGTCAATTTGTTTTCCTGTTGCGCCTGCTTGCACTGCAATATTTTTTGCGTGAAGATTCATGTGTCCTCTTTGAATTCCTTCTGTTGCTAATGCTCGCATTGCTGCAAAGTTTTGAGCTAAACCAACACTTGCAATTATTTCGCTGAGTTCGTTTGCTTTTTTAACTCCAAGAATTTTGATGTTTATTCTTGCAGTAGGATGTGTTCTTGTTGCTCCGCCCACAAGACCAACTGCTAAGGGTAGTTCTATTTCTCCAACTAAATCCCCATTAGTATTTTTATAATATTTTGTAATTGGTAAATATTTTCCAGTCATTGATGCAAAGGCGTGCATTCCTGCTTCTACTGCTCTAAAGTCATTTCCTGTTGCAATAACAACTGCATCGATTCCGTTCATTACTCCTTTGTTATGAGTACATGCTCTAAATTTATCGTTTGCTGCGAATTCGTAAGCGTCAAGAACTTTTTCTATTGTGTCTTCTCCGAGAACTTCTTTTTTCCAGATGGAAGTTGCTTTTACAGTTCTATGAATTGCTAAATTTGTAATTATTCGTAATCTTACTTCTCCCCCTGTAAGTTCTTCAATGTCTTTTGAGATTCGTTCGCACATTGTGTTTACTGCATTAGCACCCATTGCATCTCTAACATCAACTAATAAATGAAATCTAATCATTTTTCCTCTTTTTGTTTCGAGAATTTTTCCTGTAATTTTTCTTGCTCCGCCACCGAATTTAATTAAAATGCTATCTCCAGCATTTGCTTTTTCAAGTAATTCTTTTTCTTTTTCTAAAACTTTTTTAATTCCCTCTTCAGGATTTTCTGAATTAACAACTTGAAGTTGTCCAATCATTACTGGTTCTGTTGCTTTTGCTTCAAATCCACTACTTAATTTTGCGGCATTTGATGCTGCTGCTACAACACTTGGTTCTTCGGTTGCAAAAGGAACAAGTACTTCTTTTCCATTAACCACAAAATTTGTTGCAATTCCAAGAGGTAGTGGAAATGTTGAAAAAACATTTTCAATCATTCTATCAGCTTGTTCAAAATTAAGACAAGAATATTGTTTCAATTGAGTAACTTCTTCATCAGTTAATTCTGCAAAATCTTTAATTAAAGAAAGTCTTTCCTCAACTGGTTTTTCATAGAACTTTGAAATTTTTGACGTTTTCATTAAATCCACCCCATTAAAACAAAAAAAAATTTAATTTAATTTATTTTTTTGAAATATAATCTTCTACAATTTTTAGTCTTATTTTCTTTTTATTAATTCCCCTAAGAATCAATTCTTCTGTACTCGTTTTTTCACCAGAAGATTTTGGGCAAGAAGCAATATATAAGGTTTTCGACTTTTGCCTATAAAAACTTGGGGATTGACGTATAAAGAGAGAATTAAATATGACCAAAAACTTCTTTGTTTTAATGCCTTTTTTTAGAAAACGAAAACCTCCAATAACAATTATTGAGGTTGCTAAAGCAAAAATGCGTGCAATTGATATTCTTACTAGAAAATTGCCTATTGGAAGCACTATTCCTATGAGCAGGGTACAAAAAGTCGCTAAAAGATTAGGAATTGACCCCGAGGAAATTGCACAAAAATTGACTGTACTAGAAGGACATAATGTTTATCGTGATTAATTAACAACTAATAAAATGTCTGTGCCTTTTTCTAATTCTACTTTATTTTTTACAGTAACTGTTTTTTGTCCGTCTATAATTATTTCGGTTTTTGTTTTTCCGAAATCGTTTACTTTTACTTTTTTGCAATCATTAATTATTACTGGTCTATGTTCCCAGTCAATTGGATTACTACTAACAACAACAAATACATCTGCATTACCTTGTACTATTGGCCCGCCTGCACTTAGTGCGTGTGCTGTTGAACCGGTTGGAGTTGCAACTATTAATCCATCTCCTGCTTCTTTTCGCCCATGCCCGCCAATTTCTAAAAAATAATGCATTATTCTTCCTGCTTTTGTGGGAACAATTAGAACTTCGTTTAATGCAAGACTTGATTTTTTCCCATCTACTATTGGTTGTATTCTTGTTCGTTTTTCCACTCGAATTTTTCCATTTATTATTGAAGTTATTGCTTTTTCAATTTCAGTATATTGATAAGCTTGTAAAAATCCTACATTTCCACAATTGATTCCCATTATTGGAATTTGTTTTTGTGTTTCCCGCGCGGTTTGAAGTAGTGTTCCATCTCCGCCAAAAGAAATAACTAAATCACAAGTAATTTTAGAAATTGCTTTTCCTTCTCCAAAAAAATCTTTATCAAGTTCTACTTGAATATTGTTTTCTTTAAACAATTTTTTTGCTTTCAAAGCAATTTTTTTTGCAAGCGTATTTTTGCTAATCCCGGTTAAAAAAACTTTTTTTATTTTCATTAATTACTTTTCAGTAGTTAAGTAATTAAAATCTATTTGGTTTGGCTAAAAAGCACATTAAACTATTGTTAAAGTTATGTTGCTTTTTATTACTATTTTTAAAGATTTTCAAGTTTAAGCTTTATAATTTTATTTTTGAGGTGAGCGTTGAATGAAGAAATATGTATTCATGTTTGATGAAACAGAAAATCCTAATACTCCTGAGGCAATTCTTTTGCTTGGTAATAAGGGAGCACAATTAGCAGAAATGACCAAAGCAGGTTTAAGAGTACCTTATGGTTTTACTGTGAGTACTGAAGCTTGTAATGAATTTTATGAAAATGATAAAAGTTGGCCTGAAGGACTTGAAGAGCAGGTGGCTAAATCTCTTGATGCTCTTGAGAAAAAAATGGACAAATCTTTTGGAAGCAAGGATAAACCATTATTTGTTTCTGTAAGATCGGGTTCTTATGTTTCAATGCCAGGAATGATGGATACTGTTCTTAATCTTGGAATGAATGATGAAACTGTTGAAGCGTTTGCTGAATTAACAAAAAACCCAAGAGTGGCTTGGGATTCTTATAGAAGATTCATCAACATGTTTGGTGATGTTGTAATGGGTGTTGAACACTCAAAATTTGAAGCTGAACTTGAATCAATAAAAAAAGAAGCTGGTGTTGAAGCTGACACTGAATTATCAACTGAAGATTTGAAAAAAGTCGTTGAAAAATATAAAGCTCTTATTCAAAAGGAAAAAGGAAAATCTTTTCCTCATGACCCTAAAGAACAACTTAGAATGGGAATTAATGCTGTTTTTAGTTCTTGGAATGTTCCAAGAGCAATTGCCTACAGAAAAATTAACCAATTAAAAAACGATGCTGGTACAGGCGTAAATATTCAAGCAATGGTTTTTGGAAATATGGGGGATGATTCTGGAACAGGAGTTTCTTTTACAAGAAATCCTGCAAATGGAAACAGAGAACATTATGGAGAATTTTTAATTAATGCACAAGGAGAAGATGTTGTTGCAGGAATTAGAACGCCTCAACCAATTGATGAACTTGAAGAAGGCCATCCTGCAGTGTACAAAGAATTACTTGGAGTTTATGAAAAACTTGAGAAACATTATGCAGATTTACAGGATTTTGAATTCACTTTTGAAAAAGAAAAATTGTTTTTATTACAAACAAGAAAAGGAAAAAGAACTGCTCAGGCTGCTTTAAAAATCGCGATTGACATGCATAAGGAAGGCTTGATTTCTAAAGAACAAGCTGTGCTTAATGTTAAACCAGAACAACTTGATCAATTATTACATAAGCAATTTGATCAAAAAGCAAAAGAATCAGGGGAAGTTATTGCAAGAGGATTGCCTGCTTCACCAGGTGCTGCTGTTGGAAAAATTGTTTTTACTGCAGAAGCAGCTACAAAAATAATTGAAGAAAATAAAGCAGAAACAGTTATTCTTGTTAGAACTGAAACTTCACCAGAAGATATTGAAGGAATGAATGCTGCAAAAGGAATCTTAACTGCAAGAGGAGGAATGACTAGTCATGCTGCTGTTGTTGCAAGAGGAATGGGTAAGTGTTGTGTTGCTGGATGTGAAGAAATAATTGTTGACGAACACAAAAAAGAACTTCGTGTTAAAAACAAAGACCTTGTTTTGAAAGAAAATGATTTAATTTCTCTTGATGGAAGTACAGGAGAAATTTTCAAAGGCGAACTTGCATTAGTTGAACCAGAA
>Ga0307928_10001073_pt1 | contig 20562 bp, 32 predicted proteins | sample AceLakmetagen232_FD_201815 | JGI IMG/M metagenome (GOLD analysis project Ga0307928, IMG submission 201815) | Saline water microbial communities from Ace Lake, Antarctica - #232 | ecosystem: Environmental > Aquatic > Non-marine Saline and Alkaline > Saline | place: Antarctica: Ace Lake... | reverse complement strand
AAAGCGTAGGAGGAGCGCCATGGAGATACTGGGAAAAATCCCCGAAGGGTGGAGCGAAATGGACGAGACTGAGCGAATAAACCATATCATTGGAGAGGTGTTTACGCGGGCTGGAGACTTCAGAGAGGAAATGAAGAAGACAGTCAGGACGTACCTGGCAGTGCCAGAATCAAAGCAGTTTAGCCCCTCACGCCTGAAAGATATGCTGAGGAAAACTAATGAGGAGATGGGCATTTTATCGAGGACGGACGAATTAAAAGAAGTAGTGCAGGGGCCACTGTTCGCGCTGGGAGTATCGTTCGACGTGTTCGCAAAGGCCCTGAAAAAGAAAGAAGTCGACGAATTCGAGGCCGTAATGTCTGAACTGTTGGATAACTAGGGGGGACCTAATGCGCGGAATATACAGAATAGGAGAGCTGAAGGACGGGGATGAGTGCTGGCTAAGACTGACTTACCTACACCAAGACAGAAACGACCCAACCACGGTGCATATCATTGAAGGCACCATACAGCACGCCCATGAGCACAGCGAAGGCGGTGGCGACGAAGAAGGGTTCGGAGAGGCGTACATCAAGGCTGAACCTGATTATTGTGCCTTTAGAGTGGAGGAGTTCCCGCACACACCAGGAGTAAAGCGACTGCTGGACACCATCAAAGAGGCGGGAAGAAGGCAAAAGAACACGGCGAATGCAACGAAGATCCGGCTTGACGCCCTAAACGGAGCTCTCCGTTCAGTCGGAGAAGGCATCGGGAAGAACATTACGATAACCGCAGAAGCTCCGGAGAAATAAATGAACGAGTACGAACTAGATGAAGCCGCAAAATGGCACGAGGAGCAAAGCCGCATACTTGCTGAACAGGCTCGGGTAAACACAGCCGAACTCGTGAAGCTCTACAGAGCAAAAGCCTTAGCCCAGAAATACAAAGGAAACCCCGACGAAGAGCAAAAATGGGTCGACAAAGCCAAGGCCCTTGAGAATGAGGGCCTGTAGCTCAGCTGGTAGAGCTCTCGGCTCATAACCGAGTGCGCGGGGGTTCAATCCCCTCCGGGCCCAGAGTCGGAAATACTGGTTCAAGTCCAGAGATAACTTAAGCCAACGTCGCAGCGACAAAATAACCTCGACTTGGCAGGGCACAGCGCTTATCCTTGCTCTTGTTTGATCGTCTAATATGGTAGGACACCGGCTGATTGAAAGGAAGACTAGTGATGGGATTGGCTAGAAAAAGGCACCACAGAGACAGAGTGATCCGCAAGCGGATGCGTATTATCGATGCTCAAAACGGCGGAAGCCCAATTGATGGCAAGAAGAAAGAACCTTGGGTTGAGCACGAAGGACAGCTTGCGAAATTCAACCTTGCCTGTGGTTGCGATATGTGCACGCAAAGGACAGAGAGAAAACTCGATAACAAGCGTAGACGACGGCTCGGAAAGATGGTCAGCAAGGCATTGATCGACTAACCGCTATCAGTTGTTCGGAGAAAGGGGAGTGTTGGTGTCGGCCCGGAAGGGTCAGGAGCTCCCAATGGTACCAGCAGAGCGCAGCGCTACCCTCGCCCCCCGCCAGACAACTGCCTCTGGGCTTCCTCGACGGAGGAGGCTCAGAGGGTTTATACAAAGGAAATCACATGAAAGACTACTCGGCAATAATCAGATACGACGACACGGACGGGATTCACCACGAAACGTGCTTCGTAGTGGACACATCGGAATCCAGAGTTTCAGCCATCATACAAGTGGTGAGCAGGTTCGAAGAAGTATACCTCGACAACAACTTCGACATAACCGAAGTGCTGATATACCCGGTGGAAGAGGTCATCGAAGGGGAAGCACAAAGTGACTGATCTTAAGGTAGAGATGCAGAACAGATGTCCTCAATGCGATACGGAGATATGGACTCCTGCTGTATATGAATTCAGCCAAGGGGGGATAGCCTGCCCGACCTGCGGCGTAGTGTCCAAGAAGATGGACACAGGTGAGTACAGAAAAGCCCTGTCCGAAACAAGAAGGAGAATGGCGGATGAGCGAGGAAAAAGAGGAGAAGAAGGGGGAGAAAGAAACAGTCACACATAAGCCCAAAACAGATGAAGAACTCAAACAACTCGCCAAGGATATCTGGTCCGGGCAAGTCTTCACGAGTAACCACCTGCGAGAAGCAGACCTGAAGCCAGAGTCGAGAATGATGCACATGGTCTTCGTGCCGCTGGCTCTCGCAGGACAGGAAGCAATAGATCATCTGAAAGAAATCCACGCAGCTCTGTTCTACGAGTACATCTCAGAAGCAGGGCCCAGAAGCATAAACGGCTACCCGATGTTCTTCTCTATGCAGGTCCTTACCAAAGAGGAGTTAGATAGGCTAGTGCCGCTGATCAATAAAGTAGAAGAAGCAATGAACAGTGTCTAAACCCAAAGGAGAGGATCATGGTTAAACCCGCGAGATGCAAGATGCCGGGGTGGGACGAACTAGCCCTGGAAAAGAGACAAGAGCTGGAGAAAAAACTCCATTACATGTTGGACTGCCTGGATGTCCGCTTTGGCCCGTGGAGGGTGTTGGACCCAGAAAAGATTGAAGAGCCCAGCCCCTTGAAAGGTGCAGGAGTGAACTTCACTGAACAGGTACACCCGCACTGGTTCATCGTGTCCGGTCACGACAAAGAAGTCCCCATCATACTCATGGTCACCTACAAGCCCTCTGGGAGTATGCAGATATCTATGCTGTACGCTCCTCTGCAGAAAGAGCCCGGCGACTTCAACTTGCTGCGTTCTCTTCGACAGGAAACTTCCAATTACCAGGAGAAGGAAAAGAAAAAGAAAGGCGTCAGCATAAACATCCGGGAGAAGAAAAGCGGATTCGTTCCGGAAGAGCTGGCGCACACCGTAATGACTCAGATGTTTCCCCCGTACATGACGGCGTACCCGCACCACAGAGAGGTAATCCTTGAAAACCTCAAAGAGGTTGAGCGGATCTTGGTGCTGGCAAGACTGGCTGGAGCCGACAAGATCACCAGGGCAGACGTGGCTGGCTGTGGTTCACTGAAAGCGGACATACCGCTTCTGAAGTACGACCCGGACAAGAATACCGTGTTTCATCAGTACGAAAGATTCAGTCTGGGCATCTCCAACAGCTGCAGCTCTATCGACGTAAGGGGCAAGGCTGTCCCGGCCATGGACTTCACAATCAGTCTGCGTGGACTGAACGACGCCTCCGCTAAAAGGATCATCGCAGACCTCAAGCGGATGACCAAAAGAGAGAAGCCGAAACTGCCGAAGATGTGGAAGAAAAAAGAAAAGAAGTGAACGCCAGCTATGGCGTAAGAAGCCCAGCTATAGCTGGGTTTCTTTTTACATAAGACAGCTGAAGAAAGACTCATTTAACAACAGGAGAGACCTATGCTTATCTTCAGTATCATCTTGTTCATAGTGGCCATAATCGTCAGAGTGATTATGGGAAAAACAAACGAATCAAAGTTCATCTCGATTGCAGTGGCAGCAGTTGCGGGTATCTGCCTCATCGCGGCTTTCTTGACTACGATCCCTGCCGGTCATGTCGGCATACAGGACGTCTTCGGTTCAGTGTCAACCCGATACCTTGAAGCAGGCATCAACTTCAAAAACCCATTCGCCCATATAGTGAAGATGGACATTCGAACAAGGCCATACACGATGAGCGTGACCGAAGGAGAAGGAGCCGTAAAAGGCAATGACGGCATAGACGCACCGTCCAAGGATAACCTGTCCATGAGAGTCGATATGACGATCCAGTACCGCCTCATCGCCAACGCAGCGTCGTTCGTGTACAAGAACTTCGGCACCGCTTTCATCGACGATACACTCAGATCAACATCCCGTACGACAGCCAGAGACGCTACCGCTACCTTCACGGCAATGGAAGGCTACTCCACCAAGCGGGACCAGCTGGGGTTAGTCATGGGAACCATGCTTGAAGACAGCCTATCCGCCATATTCAAAGAGAGCGGGTACGAAGACGAGGTGTTGGCTATCGTGTCTGTCCAGCTACGAAAAGTCGAGCCGCCGAAGAAGGTCCTGGACGCCATACAGGAAAAGCTACGAGAGCAGCAAGCGGCCGAGAAGATGGTCTTCACTCTACAGAAGGAAGAAAGAGAAGCAGAGCGTAAAGAGATTGAGGCCAAGGGCATTAAGAGGTTCCAGCAGATCGTTACCGAAGGCATCACGCCCGGACTACTGCAATGGAAAGGAATCGAAGCGACAGCGCAACTCGCGGATTCCCCGAACGCCAAGGTCGTTGTGATCGGTTCCGGTAAAAACGGACTGCCTCTCATTCTGGGAGGAAACTGATCCTGAAAGGATAAAAAGAGGGGGGCCGAAAAGTCCCCTCTTTTACATAAGAGAAGTGATAAGGCTCATTATTATTAGGGAGACCATAATGAAGAAAAAGAACCACATATGGTACCACGTCGACATGGATGGAAAGCTATCAGCGCACCTCATATCTGAACACCTACAAGCCAGCGGTGTAAAGTTTGAGGATCTCTTCTTCCGAGCGATGGTCCACGAAAAGGAGTGGCCCATTCACGAAGTCAAACGCGGAGATACGGTGTGGATAGTGGATATTTCGCCCCCGGTCGAGGTACTCAAGGCTGTGAGAGAAAAGGCCGACTTTGTATGGATAGATCACCACGAACAGGTACTGAGGGCACTCAGCGGATACTCGCAGGACCGCGACATAAAAGGGATCAGGATGGGAGGCATCGCGGCCTGTATGCTGACCTGGGCGTACTTAAACGGTCTATCGAAAGAGACGCTGGAAACAAACACGCCGCTCGCATGGAGTGAAGGGGCTCCCTCCGCCGTGAAGCTAGTGGCGGACAGGGATACGTGGTCGTTTGAATACGGCAAGCTCACCAAACTGTTCCACGCAGGCCTCCAGGCCATGGACACTCAGCCTTACTCCAGGACTAACATATGGATCAAGGTATTGACTGGAAACGCAACCGCGGCTATGGAGTTGCTGACCCCTGGAGTGAACGCATGGGATGTCCTACACACAATCGGGCAAGACCCCATAGCTACAGTAGTGAAAGGAGGGGTCATAATCGACGCCCTCACTGCTAAACGACAGACAGGCACCGTAAGAGGCATGTCGTACGTTAGGCAGTTTGAGGGACTGAGGTGCAATGTCGTCAACCACCCTGGATACGGGGATCTCGGAGAAGAGCTACAAAATTCCTGCGAAGGGGCTGATGTTGGTATCTGCTGGACCTTCAACGGAAGCAGACACACAGTGCACATGTACACTAACGCAGCGCACGTCGACGTGAGCAGCATAGCCGCCAAGTACGGCGGAGGCGGCCACAAAGGGGCGGCGAGATTCTCTTGTGAAAAACTTCCATTCTAAGGAGGGGACAATGATAGTGACTTTCTGGCTTGTTACCGACGACCATGGGAGCATACGCACCCGCAAAACAAAGCCCGACCTCGCTAGTTGCGAGGTAGCCATGAAGATCAAACTGGAACTACCGGACATGTTGTTCAAGAAGCCTACGTTCAGTGCAACACTCTCGGTGTCCGACAAGGATGTTCCAAGTAAAGAGATTGAGCCACAGGTCGTGGACAACATTAAAGACGCCATACTGGAGCACGCTGGACTGGACATGACGATCACCGTCGTGCCTCCGGAAGGCGAAAAGAAGTAGTAGCACGCCCCAGTAGCTCAGATGGATAGAGCGGCGGCCTTCTAAGCCGTAGGCTGAGGGTTCGAATCCCTCCTGGGGTACACCCTTTAGCAGTAAGGAGAACAACTCAATGAGAATACCGGACGGGCACCACGAATACTACATAATGCAGCGCAAAGGAGAAGACGGGAAGTGGAGCACAAGTCCCGGCTCTTGGGGCGACCCACCCACAAACAAGGACGGAACTAGCCCGTGGGCAGCATCCGGGCGGTGCTGGCAAGAGCTAGGGATACACGGAGTCTACAGCGTGGAAGACGCTATATCGGGAGTAAAGTGGGTATCCCAGCAGTGGCCAGGACATCACTTCAGAGCCGTTAAGGTAACCCTCGACATAAACACCAGCCCACCTCGCGTCGAGATGTTCAAAGAGGGCATACCAATGATGTGGGACTCTGACCCGTACAGGATAGGTCAAAAGATCCCGGTGCACAAAAAAGACAGGGGAAAAAGCGCATGACTACCAAGGTAACAGTAAGCGGGCGTAAGACCATACCGGGGCATGACCTATCGGTGATGTTCTTAGCGCCCGGTGGGGTGACGGCCCTGGAGTTCGAAGAAGGAGGGGCCTGGGACAGAGCACTGGAGCGGGAAGACCCGGCAAGGTTAGCTCTACAGTCTTTCATACTCGCGCTGGCCTCAGAAGGCTTTGACATAGAGAGCGAAGAATTCGAGGCCGCGTTAACGACAACGCTTGATTCAATCGATAACGAATAGGGAGGAACTATGAGGTGTCCATTCTTAGGAGGAGCTCTCGTTGATGGAGGGGGTCTTCTCATACAGTCAGACAGTAACCAATGCGCTCTAGTGCAAAGAGCAGTCATGAACTGCCGCTCAAACTCCTGGGAGAGCTGCACCCGAGTGGACGAAGAGAAAAAGGCGGGAGTGGTCGCTGAGTGCATATCCTGCTTGGCTGTGTATGACCGCACAGGATCAACGGGGCACTCCAGCGTGCAATTCGCGTACTGGCTTGAACACTGCAAGGAGGTTGAGCATGAGTTTGTATAATACGCTGATGGGCTCCCCTGATCCGGCGTACCTCAGCTTGGTACTAGGGATACTCCACTACTCCGTAGACGGAGCACCTGACGAATTTAACATAGAGGACATGGTGGGCAGAATCCCGCGATTCCGGGACGTGTGGACAAGAGGCAGCGCAGAGGGAGATCCGCAACTGTGTCTGCTCACCAGAGGAACCGGAGGGCTCGAAGAGAATGAGCCGAAAGTCGAGTGGCTGCGTAACCACCCTCTGTACGTAGAAGACTTCCTCCACGAAGAGGGAGAGTCCTACGTATCCTTCGTGTTCAGGTTACCGAAGGACGGAGAGGGGAAGTTCAAGACAAAAGGGATGGGGGAAGAGCAAAAGGTCAGCATAGGCGAGGTAAGAGAGGCGGTTATCCGCGTTACGGAAAATGGCGACCCCTACGCTAAGTTCATCAAGCTCATCGCGGACATGGCAGAAAACAAAGACACGCCGGAGGTAAAAAGGGCGGTGGAAGCTACCAAACCTCTCATGGAGGAAATAGAGAAGGTGCTCCTGGACATACCGACCGATGGAAAGTCCCCGATAGTGAAAGTGATCAAAACGTAAAGCGGAGGGGCCGTAAATGAACGTGAAAATGACCGATATAAACATCAAAGAGAATGAAGACGGCTCATTCACTTACTCAGCAGGGGGCAAAAGAATAACGACGTTTCCATGCCCGTGCGACCCAACCGTAGAGGCCAAGCTCAGGCTTCCTCTGTCTATCGGAGTTGGATGGGATGGCCCTACACAGATGTTCTGCAAAGTGTGCCGTAGAGAAGCAAAAGGAAGCACAATCGACGATGCAGCTGCAAATTGGAACAAAGCCCACAAAGCGAACTAAAAAGAGGGAGGGGATTTAACCCTTCCTCTTTTTAGGTATCAGGTGGTATAATCACCCAATCCCACAACGTTCCCGCCTAAGGGAGAGGCTCCTCTAAAACAACCTCGGAGCGTGGATGACAGACACTCTAGTAATCCTGCTGAAAATAATAGCGCTACTGACTGTCTGTATGGTCACGCTTTCGCTTTCTGATTGTCTTCGCCGTCGGCTCCTTCGTCGGTTTCTTGGCCGGTCTCGATAATCACCACGTTAAAGCCGTAGTTCTTACCGTCTATGTCCATGTAACTGAAACCTTTGCTGGACCCGACTAGCAGATTCCCGCTCTTAGTTGTCTTTGGGTTCTTCTCCACCTTCAGGACTATGTGGAACTCCTCGTCCTTTATCATTACTTTCATGCGTACCTCCTTCTGGTGCTATGAATGCCTTTCCGTTAATTCGGATCTCTTCGATGTCCTTAGCCAAATCGTACGACCCTTCGTAGACCCAGTAAAACGCTTCTCCGCCTATCTTCTTTACGCATAGGACGGCGTCTTCCGGCTTATCCTCTCCGGTACCCCTGGAGTAGACAGTGGCAGTGGTGTCGATCATATTTATGAGGAAGTCAAAGGTGCCTATACTCTCCACTTCGAGGAGCTCTTCTTTTAGCTCAGGGGTACCGGGAGAAGGAACCATCGTAGAGTTCGCCGTGGCTACCAGGCACGACCCTTCCGCTCTTGTAAGAAAGGAGGACGGCCCTTTCGCGGAGTCTATGACGTAGAACTCCTGCTTCTTAACCGACTTGTTCGGGACGGACACTTTTATGCCAGCCGTTAGAGCGGCCAACGCTGCTTCATCCGTTCCACCTATGTACCGGATGTCCCCTCCGTTGTTCAGGCCGTTTGCGACGGAAAGTCCTACTACGGTTCGTACTTTTGAGTGCACCCCTACAAGTAACACCCTGGGGGTGTCTATATTTAGGACATGCAAAAGCGACTCCAGCGGGGTTGCCTGTTTTTCCATATGCTGCCTCCTTTGAAAGTGCGTCAGCTACCGTATTTTCCTCTCTGGGTATATGGTAGATTAAAAAGTCGTCAAAGCACTTGGACCAAGCTATCGCCAGATCTCTGTATAGTATCAAATGCTCGGCGTAAACGTTCCAGACCCCGTTCACCTGCATAACCACCAGTTTGCTATCAGTGAGCAAGGTCACGCTCTTGTACCCTAGTTTCTCCACCTCTTGCATCCCGTACAAAACAGCCAAGTACTCAGCTTCGTTGCTTGTCCGCTTTTCCAGCGGCACGGCTTTAGAGAACACTCTCTGTAGACCGTCAGCTGATTTGTGGCAGATGACTATACCAGCTCCGGCATGGCCGTGGCCGCTAGCTCCGTCCGTGTAAACTACTGCTTCCACATCATACGCCCTCCTAAAAGTTAATATTCTTACCTAATTCAAGCCCCTTATGGAAAAAAATCCCCTGTTTTGTACATAAGGAAGGCGACAGTGATTTTAACTAGGAAGAGGGGTTCATCAAAATGCACACTAGAAATAGTGGCAAAAACAAAATCTAGTCTTTCGTACAGCGGGCCGTAAGGCCCGTACTGTTTTAGCTCACACTTCTGTGGCGTTTGGATCATCTTCCGGGGTGTAATCGGCCGGTGTAGCCGAGGAATCGTCTTCTTTTGTAGGGGATTTACCGTTTCCATATTGATAATAGTTCTTTTTGGACCAAGCCCTGACACTCTTCATGGCTGCCGTGCCGCCAACCGCAGTGAATAAGTACTCCACCAGGTTAGCGGGGTCAAGGCACGCAAGAAGAACGCACATAGCCGGGAACAAGAACTGCATCCAGTACGCTGGGGACTGCCTGTCCCACATTCTTTTTATGTAAATGTCTTTTTTAGCCTGCTCTATCTCGATGGCCCACTTCTTTTTTAGCTCTTGGGGAACCGCGGATGGGTTCTCGTACTTCTTCTGGGCATCATCTGGGGCAGGCAGTAGTCTCATGCCCTAGCCATAGCTATCTTTTCCATCTCGTCAGCGAAAGCACGAGCCATGATGGGGTTGAGGAAAGACAGCTTTTCGAAAGCGTAGGAATTTTTATACTGATCCCACGCATCCTGCATGGTCTTGAATTTATCCGCATCTCCACCCGGTTTATCCGGGTGAGTCCTAGCGGCAGCTTCCCAGTAAGCCTTCTTTGCCTCTGCCTTCGTTTTCATTTTAGAAGGATCTATCCCGAAACCCCGAAGAGTGTCATCCGCGTTCGTGGCGTTACCAGGCCGGGTGTAGCCCCTGCCCCCGTATGTTCTGTGGCTCCTGTCACCACTGTACGCATTTCCTCTGTCTCTGTTCCTTCTACTATCTCGAAAGAAGTCGTCAAAAGGGTTGGAGCGGGCTTCAGTTGCAGCCTTGCGGCCCATGTGCACCGAATAGCCAAAGCCAGCTCCGCCTAGCCCACCGAGCGCTCCTCCCATAACAGTATTAGCGCGTCTTCTATTCTTAAAGGATTTCGCTGACTCGTTTCTAAGTTTGTCAGTGTCCATGTATTTGTATCCAGCGCCAAGACCAGCTCCGCCTAGACCGCCCAACACAGTGTGCTTAACCGCCGAAGAGATAGGCATACTACACCTTGAATCTTTCTACCCACTCTGGGATGAAGTCGGTTACGCACATAGCTATCGTCTTTATCCCGCCAGGAGTAGCAGCAAACCGGTGGTCTTCCTCATTGTCTATGAAGAAAGGCTCTAGCAAGAGAGCCGAAGCAGTCCTGACTCCGTCTATGCAGGAGTAACCTCGATCACCGGAACCCAGAGATTTAACGTACGCCTTCTCGGTAGGTATTCTGTCCTTGAATGCCTTGGCCACCATAGTTGCCAGCCAAGTAGTTCTTTCCCACGCACCTACCTGATGCTCTACCAGAGAGTAGTCTGCCTGCGCCCCGGCGTTTACGTGACAGGCTAAGTACAGATCAGCTTTCACGCTATTCGAGAACTCATGACGCTCGCCGTAGTTACCGTCAAGGACGTAATCGACGAGGCTCTCCGCGGAGAAGTGCACCTCATGCCCCTTCTCTCTGAGTATCTCGGCTATCTTTCTACCGTATTGCTCTGTAAAGAAAACTTCGGTGTGCCCGAAGGAGAACGCTCCTCTGTCGTTTACTCTGGTCCTCTTCCCTATGTGCTGGACGTCTACGCATACGATCATGGTGTTGCCCCTTTGATCTCTTTGACCTTGGTCTCTACGTAATCGTCGTCAAATCCTTCAAGAATAAGACGCTCTACAATCTCTTCCGAGGAAAGCCTAGCCAACACATCATCCGTAAATCGTATCTCGCTAGGAGCAGCCAACTGGGCAACTCCTTTAGCGAAATAAACCGTCGCCGCTCCGTTAGTTATCAGCTCAGCTATGAACAGACTGGTCAGATACAGCAGTGCGTCAGGGTTTCCTGGCGGCTTAAGCATCTCTTTGGTTACGGGTTCCTGGCTCATAGCACTGAGAGTTTAGCCTTTTCCACCCGTATACGTCAAGAATTTCAGGGTACATTTTTTACATAAGGTCACTGAATTTTACCCAGGAGGAATTTATGCTCTTCAAGCTACCGAGTCTAGACTACGCCCTCGGGAAACCGCAGGGCGATATCATTTCTATAGTGGGCCCACCTGATACGGCCAAAACGTCGCTGTGTACCAGCGCAGTGACTAAGGACACGCTGATTGTTTCAGGGAGTGACGTAGAGGCTAGAGCCAAAGAAAAAGACCTGAATTGCAAGATAGCCGTAGGGAGGACCGGGGAGTCTTTGTTGGAACTCATCTACAACAATATCGATAACTTCTCTCTTATAATAGTAGATCCCGTAACCATGCTATTGCCGGAAGGAGTTAGGAGACTCCAGATAGGGGAGATGAACCCAGGACACCTGGACAGGTTCCTGGCGTACGGGATGCAGGAGCTACGAAATCGAATGGCCACAGGTGAGTCTAAAACCAACATCATACTTACCGACACAACTACGCAAGAAAAAGGGAGGTTCGTAAAGACCAAAGCGTTCACCTGGGAAATCACGGAGTTCATGACGGACACGTACATCTTCGTTGACTTGGAAAGCTCAACAAGCAAAAGATCCATGATACGGGTGGACATACGAAACAATAAAGCCAGGGCAGGGGGAGTGTCAGTAGAGCTAATGCTGAAGAATGGGGAGCTCTCAAAGGCCTACTCCCTGCTAAGATTTGGGTTACTACACAGAGCAATCACGAAGGAGGGTGCATGGTACATAATTAAGCGGATGGGGAGATGGGGCGGAGCTAAGCCCATAGAGACGACAATAGCGCAAGGACTCGACAACACGGTGCAAAAGATAGAACGCAACTACACGTCGTATTTCAAGCAAGTGGTTGAGTTCATCAACAAACTGAAAGAGAGGAGCTAATGGGCCAGGCTTTAATAAACAGAGACGACATCCGGCTACTAAGGGCCCCGTGGGAGGATTTCGTACCGAAGAAAGAACCAGTGTACGAGGATGTACACGGGCTCATGGGAGAGATTGAAGCAGAGGTGTGGGGAACACCGCTGATGTTTGAGGGGCCCCCGGCTACGGGGAAGTCTACTGCTATTCAGTACTTTGCTTACAAAAAGCAGATCCCCATCGTAAGCTTTGACTGCTCAGAGGATACGAGAGCCCACCACATGCGGGGCAACTACTTGATATCTGCAAAGGGCATGGACTTCGTTCTTGGTTTCGCATCCGCTGCGATAGACATAGCCAATGAGACGAAGGGGTGCATTCTCCTCCTGGAGGAAGTCAACAGCCTGACCCCGCAGATACAAAAGGCGCTTAACCCTATCCTGGATTGGCGCAGAGAACTCAACGTTCCGGAAGCAGGCAGGATATTCCGCGTGAACACGGACGCCCTGTTCTGGGTAGTGCTGACAATGAACAACGCAGAGCACGGAGGAACCTACGAGCTGAACCACGACTTCATGTCCAGGGTTACGCCACTCCCGGTAGAGTACTACACGGAGGAGCAGGAACTCATCGTCGTAAAGAAGAACTTGCCGATGCTGAAGATCGACAAGCCAAACAAGATAGGGAGCACTGACATATCGCCCCTAGACAAGAAGATAAAGCTGGTCACCAGGTTAGCGAGAGAAAGTAGACAGGGTAAGACTGACTACTCTCTTACGACACGGTGCATCATCCAGTTCTTGACGAAGTGGGAAAAGAGAGGGCTGGAGTCAGCCTGCAAGATGATCTCAGGGAAGTTCGCCAGAGGGAGTGAAAGAGACTGGGCGAAAGGCAGAATCACATCCATTTTCGGCATCATACTATAAAGGAGACAGTCATGGGAATGCCCAAGAAAGTTAATGCGTACACCGGAACCAAAAAGGCCCTGCTGGACACGAGAGTAAGAATGAAACTTCTGCTCAAAATGTTCGGATGGAAGCACGCGGACTTGTCCAAGTACATGGGGAAGTCCCTGGGAGAGGGTAGAAGTCCCGCCGCCATAAGCTCCATCATATCGAAAGGGAAAACCTCCCAAGAGTCGTACGACCTGTTCGAGGCGTTTCTGAAGAAGAACAGTATTCCGGAGGAATTCTTGCACGAGCACTACGAGTCCATAAAAGCCACGCTGAGGCCCGGAATAAGGGCGAAAGCGGTCAAGGTAAAGTGGAAACGCATAGCAGCCTCCAGGACTGCGGCAGCCGCCGGGGTGTTCGAAGAGCTTTACGAGGCAAAAGAGGACGAAGACCCGCCTATCCACAGAAAGCACCTCCTGCAGCTGAAGACAGCCGCTGAGAACCTCAAGACGGCCCAGGAAATGGCGTTAGAGGAAGCAACTAAAATGTGTACTGTTCTGGACTTCCTGTTGAAGGAGGAGGACGACGACTAATGCCGACCCAGTCTCACCTAGAAAAGGTAGAAAGCTGGTTCTCCGACAAAGAAGTGGACTCCATGTACCGTCTTGTATCCATATTCTCCTCTCTTTGCGAAAGAAGAATCCTTCTGAGGAAAGTGTATGGGCAGACATCGTGTACCGACGGCACAACGGTATGGCTGAATTGGAAAACTAAGGAAAGGTACGTCGTGCTGGAGCACGAGCTGAGCCACATAGTGTTTGATTCCAACCCGGCAGCTATCGAGACTCTGATAAGGGCTATGGTGGACAAAGTAATGCTGGCCTTTCCCGGAGAAAGAGACGCTGCGATAAGGATCGCCTACGGGCTGTGCCAAATGCTGGACGACGTTCGTGTTCGCAGCCTATGGGCAGAACTCTACCCAGGAAGCGCGGAGATGCTCAAGCAAAGATGGGTTCAAATACTGGAGGAGACCAATAATTCCGTAAGCTCCCCTGCCATAGATGTGTGGGCTGGCGCTTATGGGATTGGTATGGACACGAAGCTGGATCAACCAATAGAAACAGACATCATAGAGAAAAGCATAGATACGGTCATATTGAATGACTATGCCTCTGTTCTAAAGGCTGTGGACCAGATCTTCGATGAGCTAATCCGTCAGAAGTTTTTCAAGAACAAGACGCCGGAAGAGCCAGACACCCCGCCCCCTAAACTCGGTGACGATGCGGAGGGCAAGGAGGGTGGCAAAGGAGGCACGAAAGAAACTCAGGACGGAGAGCCTGATACGACTAAACCCGCCGAAGGAGAAGAAGGGGAAGGAGAAAAAGAAGAGGAAAAGGCGCTGAAGCTATCCACTATTCTAATAGGCGGCAGCTTCGAAGAAGGCGACACTAAACCAATAGAGAGGTCCAAGGACCACCAGAAGAAAGCAGGGCCTCTGGTATTCAAAGCTTTGAAAGGAGATGACCCGAAAGAAGGCTTTGAGAAGATGCAGCAGATACTAGATAAAATTAGTAAGAAAGACTTCGCAGAGTTGGACGAGGAAGAGCACCTTTCCAAGAAGGTAAAAGGCAACGTTATTTGGGAGGAGGACGACGGACGTACTCCAATCCCCTTAGACCCTAAAGCCAGAGTCAGTCTGGGAAAAGCCAGAGCTATGTTCAAAAGGCTGGAAGGGCAACGGATGACGCGGCTTATGGAAACCGGGGCGGATGTAGATATCCAAGCATACATATCTTCCCGTCTTGGCGAGAACGACCCCTGCGTGTTCAGGAACACAGGCACAGGGCAAGGCTTCTCCTCCATCGTTTTGATGGACTTTTCCTCCTCTATGGGCTTTCCAGACAAGAAGAATAAAATACCGTTTGAGTCGTGCCAGAAGGCAGCAGAGTTCCTGCGACAGTCTATGAACTTCCCATTCACGGATCTGGAGTTTTGGGGATTTACACAGAAGGAGAGGGGCTCAACGACCATAAAAAGATTTGATAGGCCTTATAAAGAGCATAGACCGTATGGGAACACACCGCTTCACGTCGCTGTAACCGCGGCTACGGAAGCACTCGTGCGCTCACCGCTGACAGTAAAGAGGCTGTTCGTTCTTACTGATGGTTCTCCTACCTTCGCCTTCGGCGACAAAAACCACAAGCTAAACAATAGGCAGGATGCCCTCCTGTACTTTGTTAAAGCGGCAGTAGAGGAAGCCAGAGAAAACAAGATTGGTGTCTACGCCCTGGCTATCGGAGATGATATGACTAAAGAGTCCCTAGGGTACATGTTCGGGAGAGAGGAGTTCTGGCGACAGTCTTCCTACGAGGATGTGTACGCGAACCTGGTGGATCTAATCATCAACAATTTCAAGAGCTACTTAAAGCACAGGAGGTAGTATGGAGTTCGCTGACTACCTGAAAGAGTACCCGCACTACCCCAGATTCGCCTTCCTGGTCTTTGATATAAAGGCCATACCTTTCGAGGCCGACCTGTACGAAGCAGATGAGGTCATAAATCTTCCCATAGATATGGACGAAACCCTACCGATACTGGGGATGGACCAACCCTGCATAGTGCATGATGAGTACGTCGTAGCATTCGAGCATTGGGTCTACGGCCTTGTGGAAGAAGGCCTGTGGATACTACGCGGGCGTGTACTGGGGCCAGACGGATACCGGAGAGAAGACGCTACCCTGGGGGTTAGGCTCAGGTCCATACTGGATCTAAACAACGAAGAAACAGAAGCATGGAGTGGAGCAGACCAGCACAGGTAACGCGTACCAACAACTAATGCGGGCGGGGAGGTCTCTAGGGCCTCCTCGCCTAAGGAGAGAAACAATGGACTACAAAATGCTACGCGAGCACATAGGCCATAAGGTGGTTTGTGTTTGCTACGGTGGCGACAATGAACCACCTATCAACATAGCAATAGAGTGTGAGACCTGTGGCAGTGTTCTGTTCGACTTGTGCGGTGGAGACACTTACGAAAAACACCTGTTTGATCCTACTAAGACCGCCTTAGAATGCCAGGACTGTGGCCATATTTGCAGGGAAGACGACCTGGAGAGAGCGTGGCCAGACATACCTGGACTAGGAGAACGAGTGGCTCCCGGAGAACCATGCCCAGCCGGAGAGTGCCCGGAATGCGGAGCGCTAATGCACCTGATGGAAGAAAAGGAAGGAGACGCCCTTGGAGATAAAACTGAAACTGACGGGGAAGCGTGAGGAGTACGTAAAGAAGATCATACAGGAGGCTGCCGCCGATATAGGCGAAACGCCTACACCGGATCAAGTTGTTCTCGCTATGGTGGACGCCCACATTGAAGCAGAGGAAACGTACTCCGCAGATATTTGACATAAGGTACCTGAACAAAAGGAAGGAACGCAATTATGCCTGAGTATAGGGTGATGTGGGAGATAGACATTACGGCAGACACTCCCGAAGAAGCGGCCGCGAAAGCCCGCGAAATGCAGATGGACCCAACAGCTATGTCCAACTTTTATGACGTCATGGATAGTGGGACAGAAGAGGAGAAACAAATAGAGCTGACAGAGTACCCTATAAGGAAATCCCTTATGTGGTTCGCGCGCCATATGGAAGAAAAGCTGCGTAAGCACGACCATGACAGAGGGGAAGAAGGTTGGTTGCAGTGGCCAGACGGTGACCCGAACTTCGACAACCTGTGGGGTGAGCTGTCCAAAGAGATACTGGAAATGCACATGGCCCTGACTCAGTCTGTCAGTGTATTTCAGGAAAGAGGCGAAGTAGAGAACGCCCAAGCGAAGCTCTCCGTCATAAAAGAATGCGCCGATGCCGCCAACATATTGATGATGATAGCTGACAACGTAAGGAGGCTAATAGAAAAGGGGAATAAATAAAATGGGAGATCGATGCTGGATGCGCTTCCGAGTTCATAACCGCGACATAAAAAAATTCCACAAGCACGTAGACGTAGGACCGCCGTCTTTGGCTAAATGTATGATCTGCTCTAATAGAACGGGCAAGAACGTACCTCCCAATAGTGAGTGCGGTTCAGACGACTGCAGAGTGATTGGTAGTTCAGTAGAATTCGATGTGGGCGAAGTAAACTACGGGGCCTACTCCGAACTGGAGAAAGCCACCGCAGATGGGTGTACCTTTATCGCCTGGAATGGAGAGGGAGGCGACTACGGGCCCGCTGTGACTGTCGGGTACGGCGGGAAAGGGGGCAGTACCGAGACGACCAGAGGCCAGGAGCCCGTTATACGCGTAGATCGTTACGGAGCAGTATCCGCCGAAGATAAGAAAAGTGCCGCTGCCTTTGCAGAATTAGAAAGGAGAGCCACGGATCATATGGACGGCAACGCAAAGAAGACGGACTCCTCCAAGAGAGCTGAGCTGGACTACTCCAGCGGGAGCCTCAATAACACTGCTGTGAAGCGATGGAAACTGGAGAGGCATTGGACTGAAGCCCACGCCGCCGTGAGGGAGTTCGAGGGTACGGAGGAAGAGGCGTACAGGAAACTAAAAGCGTGGCAGCCCAAAGTAGGGGAAGGCAGAGCCTTAACGGCGGGATGCCCCACGTACATACACGAGGACGTCAGAGAAAAGAAGAAGAAGGAGGGCGATGAATGATAGATTTCCATAGCACTGTTATGGGGAGCAGGTTCTTTAACGGACAACTCCCCCAATTAATAAAAGCCTTGCAAGGCATACACGAAGAGCTGAAAAGAACAAACGATCGAATGGAAGGGGTTGGACTCGCAAAAGAAGCTCAACCAGACAAGTACCCGTCACACAAACCACAAGGAGAAGATCGATGAAAAAGGGTAAGGCCGTTTTAGTGGTAGTACTGGACAAGAGCGGGTCCATGTACGGCAAAAGGGACGACGCTATTGGGGGGTTCAACTCCTTCATTGAAGAGCAGAAAAAAGTCGACGGAGAGGCGGTCTTGACCGCTATCCTGTTCGACACAGCAGTAACAAAGCTGTACGACACTGCCCCGCTGGACACAGTTGTACCAATGACCGAGGATACGTACGTGCCCGGCGGAAGTACAGCGCTTCTGGACGCCTTAGGGCAAGGGATCGTGGACACGGGGCGTTATCTGGAAGCTACACCTGACGAAGAAAAACCCGAACGCGTGATCGTGGCTGTTATAACCGATGGGTACGAAAACGCCAGCAAGGAACACACCAGGAAGGGCGTGGCCGATCTGATCAAGCACCAGCAGGACAAGTACGGGTGGAGTTTCATGTTCCTGGGAGCAGGCCCGGACAGCTTCCAAGAGGCGATGGCTCTCAACTTCCAGAGGCACTCAACCGTCGTTACGCAAGACAGCAAAGTGGGCACGCAGGCCTCCTACATGGCTATGAGTGCGAACGCCGCCAATATCAGGGCCACTGGCCGGTCGCTCGACATGGACGCGGCGTACAAAGACGCCGAGAAGCAGGCGGAAAAAGACGAAGCCTAAATAAGGGTGGGCGGGGAACCCGCCAAAATTCCCCGCCCCAAGTACAGGAGATTGAGCACACGCCGTGGTTACACGGCTAAAGGGGGGACTGCCCCCCTTTTTTATCTTACGCTGGAGCTCCTAACAGAGCATCGATCTGCGTTCTCACCAGAGCCAACGAACTAACCGCCACAGGACGCACTCTTTCAAACTGCAGGGCCGAAGATTCCTGGATGATGACACCGTTGGAGTCAGTAGCCAGGGTATGGTTAGGCACCAAGCAATTCTCCAGATAAAAGCTTCCGACAGTGTCCTCGTTGCTGTCCTTGAAGTACAGCAAGAGCCCTATCGGCTGCTTGAACAAGTCCGAGGCCAGGTTGAGAAACAGATTCTCGTAGCCTGGAGGGACTTTTACGTTATGCGGGTTAGGCATAGTCGTTGCGCCCAGATTCGGAAACAGCACGTCAACATATGTCGGAGGCAGCTCGTCGCTGTAGTACGCATAGAGCATACGAAGAAGCGAAGGGCCGTGATACAGCACTCTAGACAGAGAGAACTGTTTCATAACACGCCCACCCAGAAGGTAGGAGCGCTCCGAACCAATTTCGAAGATCTGCTGGATCTGCTGGTTCTGGCCTAGGTTGAAATTCTGCACAATCCCTATTGGAAGAGCAATCTCTGAGGCACCACCACTAGCGAGGAGGGAACCAAGTCCACCAGCCCCTCCAACGTTCGCTAGTCGAGGAGGCCCCGCAGCTATCAACGTGAAAGCCGCGGAGAGGAATTGCCCTCCTACGAGGTTTGCCTGCACATACTTTTCGTATGGCTTCCAGGTGTCGATAGTGGACATAAGTCTCTCCTTTCAATTACATAGACAGAAACTCAAGGGGTTTCATGGGAACCTGGAACATCCGCTGCATAACGGTCTTCGACAGAAGCAGCCAGGACAGGTTCAGGCCCATTGTATACCCATGAGTTCCTACAGTCGTGGGGGTGCCGTTGACGTACATGTCTTCCGGAGACATGAGGGCTGCTGCCGCACAAACACCAGTAAGGAACTGGAAAGGCTCCCGGCTGACAGCGGCCAGTTTGGCTGTAGCGCCCGCACTGGTTATTGCCTCAACGTCGGTAACCATGTCGATCTCGATCTTCTGGAGGATCAGAACCGCTATCGAAGCGTACTTAGACTTCTCCAAGAACATGCTGGGCTTGGCTCTATCCGTGGAAGCGACGGTTTCGAGAGTGTCTTGCAGGTAGTTGTACCCGAAAGTGAACCCTTTAACCATCGAAGTGGACCACAGTGGCTCATCTTCTCCGAAGGTGGCGTAGTCGGTAAGGGCCGTAGCGTGAGCTTCCAGAGAGGCCATAACCGTATTGGACCAGGTGTAGTAGTTAGCGTCGGTGATCAGACCGGCTGCCTTTGCGAGAGACAGGGTGGACAGGTACATAGCCGCGGCGTGATAGCCCGCGTCTACGGTAGCAGCAGCTGCTGCAACCAGCGTAGCCCACGTATCCATCGCATACTCAATAGCATCAGTGGCCAGAGCGGCCTGAGCATGAGCGGCTGTACCGGTCGCAGTCGATATGATCTCTCTGATAGCCATAGCTCCAGCAGCGCACAGGTTCGCTTTCACTTGTTCCCATCTTTGCTGGAGAGTCCCAGGGACAGCTTCCGCTATCTCGTAACCGAGCGCTCTTTTGATTCTGCTGTTGGTGGAATCCCAAGGCAGATTAGCGTCCCCACCGCCCGCAACGTCTGTAGCGAACAGAGCACTCAGCATTCCGTCAAGAACGTCAGGGATGTCCGCAGCTCCCCCGCCATTCGTGAAGTCTGTAGCCAGCACTCGCCCGTCAAAAGCGTTGAAGAACACCGTGGCAGCGACCTCGAGCGCAGCTTCGGCGGCCATCCAGGTAGCGTCAGAGTCGTTAGCGGCTGTACTGCCGACGCAGCCAGGCCAGTAGTGACCGGCGTCCATGATACCGGCCGGGGAGATCAAAGAGCACTCCTCGGTAGCTTCACCGTCGAGGTTGTCCTCGGCGAAAGTGAACCACAGCTCCCGAATCATGACTGGGTTCTGCAGGAACACCAACCCGGACATACCCTTCAGGTAGTACGCGCCCGACGTCATAGGGCCGGAAGATGCCTGCGTAGCATAATCCCCCATGTAATCAGGGAGCATTTGCTCATTGGCAGCACGGCCGAACATCTCCAACGTGTTGGTGTCGTGTA
>Ga0307928_10001071_pt1 | contig 20567 bp, 29 predicted proteins | sample AceLakmetagen232_FD_201815 | JGI IMG/M metagenome (GOLD analysis project Ga0307928, IMG submission 201815) | Saline water microbial communities from Ace Lake, Antarctica - #232 | ecosystem: Environmental > Aquatic > Non-marine Saline and Alkaline > Saline | place: Antarctica: Ace Lake... | reverse complement strand
TGATTCTCCTAACCAAACCACTAATTTCCCCCCAATCTTTTGTTATTTGTTTCATCATTTAATCTCCCAGACAGGAAACAATCCAAATCATAATAAAGGCCACGAAAAAACCGATTATAAATCCTAATGTTCCTGCATTTATTGGTGTCATATTTTAATTTCTCTAATTTTGATTTTGTATCTTTCCTCTCTTAATCTTGCCATTTCCCTATAAAAACATTTCCTACAATATCTTTTCAAACAAATATATGCTGTTGCATTTTTGATCCCACACTTGCAACATTTCATCCTAAAAGATCCACCTCACAACACTGATCATTGCAAAAATTATAGATCCTAACACAATAATTTTCTCATACCATTTAGAGAAAATCCAATCCCATGTGAAGATCCTTTTGATAATATCCCTTATTAATTCTCCATAAGAAACATTCATCACTTCTTTCATGCTTGACATCCCTAATGGATTTGTTGCTGTTGGATTAGGCATTATACAAAAATCCCCCCGATTAATCCCCCAATCCATAATGCCAAAAGGAAAGGAATAAATGGAACTTCCTTAAACTTTGCAAACTTATTTACTATGAAAATATAAAATACTTGGCCAACTGCAAAAGATCCTACTAATGCTAACATTGAAAATATATTGGGAATGAAAAATCCTAACATGATCATTACTTTAATATCTGCTATTCCAAAATCAATGCCCTCTGCCTCTGAAAATTCATAGAGTAATAAACCAAACAACCCAAAAATTAAAGCCCATCTAAAATTTGCCCACCTTACAAAAGTTAATAAAATTATTGTTGCTGTTAATAAAACAGAGGGAATTGCCCTTGTTTTTAGATCTAAAATAGAGAATATAATTATTAATACTGTAAAAATTAATAATACCACTGAAATAATCATTTTTCATCAAACCATTTCTTTAGAATTTGTTGATTAACTAGATCATTTATTGGCCTTAACATACTATGGAGAATATATTTTGTATCCCCAATCCCGAAATCTTTAACATGTGCTTTGTGAATATCATCCCCTGTTGCATAACCAAGTATTTCCACCTGATCATCTGTGATTTTTGTTGCAACATAGTAATCATTTAAAATTCTCCTAAATTGTGCAACGGGAATCATTAACCTCTTATGAAAAGATTTTGATGCTGTTTTAACATCCATTATCTTTTTTCCAACAGAAAAATCCCCATCCCCTGCCATTCTATCCCCATCTCTCCCCCAAATAATTTTATCTTTAACATTTTTTCTTTTGAGAAACTCATTAAATGCCCATTCTCCTAAAAAACCCGTATAAAACCGATCATAAATTGTTCCCCCATTAACCCCTCTTGGATCATCAGGGTTAATTATTCCTTTCGTTATGCACCTTTTTGCAACAAGATCTGCCTCTTTCCTTGCGTCAGAGGTTATTCTTATGATCATTCTCCATCAATTTCCCCTGCAATTAACTTGATTTGGTGTAAATGATTTGAAATTAACTCAAACTTTTTAAATTGTGCAAATTGTTTCCTTATTTTCTCATCTTGTTCGATCTTTGCCATAAATTCCTTAACATATTTTATCCGATCCTCATTTTTTTGAGATTGATACATTCCAACCCCCAAATCGCAGAGAGTAACGGCAACACCTTTTCTATAACACTCAGTTGGAGAAATATTATATTGTTCTATTAATTTTGTAAATTCCTTTGAAACACTTACAGAGGTTATAATTGTTTTTCCTAATCTATTTTGTTTTTCCATCTTATTTTCCTCTTTTTCTTAATTTCATTCTTTTTTCTAACATTTTCAGTTGAAATTCATTCCTTGATGCAATAACACTGAAAAAGATGAAAAGCAAAGCCATGAAAAGCATCCCTAATTTAAGTAAAAAAGTATTTTGAAACCATGCACCAAAAACATAAGCATGTGCTAAAAGCAAAGTTATTTCACTATTTCTCATCTTTTATTTCCGTTTCCTTTTTAATTATTCCACTTACATCCATTTCTTTTCCCAACATATCTTTTATATTGCCAAAAACACTATTTATTTCCTCTTGTATTTTTGCTTGTGTTGGTTTTGGATCTTCTTTCTCCTTAGATCCCTCCTGCAATAACTCTAACTGATCTCTCAAGGCCTCACACTCTTTGTTTTTGGCATCTAAATTACCTCTTACCTTATGTAACTTTAATAATAAATTAGTTTGTGGATAATCATGGATTAATCCCTGATCTCCCTCCTTATCTGTTATTAAAAATTTAATACCAAATTCCGTTGCATTTTTTAATCCAATATTTTCTTGTTTTGCTAATTCCCATAAATCTGCATCTATATTTACAGAAGTTAATTTAGTTGGAATTTTTCTCCAATCATCAGGTTTATTGAATGTTCCATCTTTTTCCATGATTTATTAACTCACACTCTATTTATATACTTTATTGTTATAGATAATATATAAATATATGGCACTTCGGAGGTGTCTAACACTATCATATATTATTACAGGTATTATTATTATTATGTAATACAGAATCTCTCTCTCTCTCTCTCTCTCTCTCTTATATATTGAGTGTATTACAGGATTTAAAAATCGTGTAATAAAATGGGAAAGTAAATGGCCTCTCTAAAAGTCTAGTATATATGTATATTTCCCTCTGAGAATGATTAGAATATATATTGAAAAGGATGGATCACTGGAAATCCACCCTTTTTTATTGGCTTTTGGTGTTATTTCTTTTTTGCAAAAGAATATTATTTCCTTTTTCTTAAAACATAAAGTTTTCTAAGAACATCATTTTTATCTCTCCTCCTAACAGGTTTATATCTTGGATTTCCAATTTTCTTTGCTCCTCTACCCCTCTCCCAATCCTGTTTGGATCTTCTAACCTGATCTAAGTGTGTTTTTCCCATTATTTTTTGCCTCCTTTTTGATTAATTTCATCTTTTAATCTTCTTTTTCTCTTAATCCTTTTTTTTTCTTTACTACTCCTCCTGCATTTACTCATATTTTCTTTTGTGTTTTCCCTTAATTACCTCTGAAATAATCCTATCAATCTCTTTTTGTGCCTTTTTTTTAGATCTTGCATCTTTGATCTCTTTTGTTAATTTTTGATCTACCATTTTATTTTTTCCTCCTTTCTTTTTTAATTAATCGCTTTACAACCTCTGCATAACTCTCTCCTTTTACAACTTTACATTTCTTGATTTCTGCCAATAATTCCTTATCTGCCCTCATAAAAGATCCTTTCTTTGCCATTTTAATTATAGGTTACATCCACTCCAAACATTGTTTTATTTATTTTCTGATCTAATTTATTCAAAACTGCCTCTTTTGTTTTAAATCTCTTTGCAAAAAACTTTTCTTGGGATTTTAATTTCATAATAAAAGGATTTTTCCCTCCACTATCAAGATCAGCAAATGTATATTTTGCAATCTCCATTCTCCTTTTTCTTGTATATTCTATTGCCTCATCCCTTAAAAATCTCTCTTTATCATATTTCTTTCTTAACTTTGCCAAAACTCTCTTTGCATTATTATGCTGTGCCTTTGTTACCATGTATAACAGAGGTATAACTACTATATAAATTTATGGATATGAAAAAAAGAAAAAAAAAAGAAAGAAAAAAAACCTTTAAGCAGTTCCTACACTGTTTCCTTTTGTAGATCCTGCACCTGCAATCATTCCACTACTCCTTATGGATGTTACAATGATTACAGTTAAAAGTATCAGCACAACCATTGCTCCGATTACCACGAAGATGTCAAACCAATCAACTGTTCCTGCTATTGCATTTGTTGTATCATTGATCACATCTGTTGCAGTATTATCAGCACTCCATGTATATGTGTAAGTTCCTCTTAGATCTTCCCATTCATCGATAAATTCTCCTGTCAAATTAGTAATTACACAATTTGTTTGTGTATAATTTGCCACATTTACCACTTCCCCAACTGTTCCATTTACTAAAAGTATTGTTGCACACACACCATCTCTTGCCAATCCCCCTGCAAGAGTTACTCCTGCTGTTGTCGGACTTGCAATTGTTTCATTTACCACACTTACTGATGTTGCTGAATCATAAGTAGAGTTCTTTAATTCTGATCCCATTAGAGAGAAAATCATTATCAGTAACCCAATTACGAACAACATCACAACGAGTGATAAAAAGATGGTTAATCCTGCTACTCCCTTATCCTGCTTAAATTTGTTTGGCATTTTGTATAAGAATGAGGGGAGAGTTCAACCTCCCCCCCTATTCAACACATTTTTGCTATTGGATGGATCTGCTTACGCTGATCCACCTGCAACCATACCACTTGATCTTATTGCTGTGATTATTATCACAGTAAGTAAGATAAGAACTACCATTGCTCCAATAACAATAAAGATGTCAAACCAATCGGTTACACCTGAAATCGCTGCCCCTGTGTCGTTTATAACTGCTATCGCAGTTACATCAGTAGTTGCACCTTGCAATTCTGCACTCATCAGAGAGAAGATCATCACGATTAAACCGATTATGAAAAGCATTACTACAAGTGATAACAAAATTGTTAAACCTGCTACACCCTTATCTGTTTTGTATTTCATATATTAAATTCTAAACCCCCTTTCAATTATATATTAAGAGATTATAATAACCTCTTATATAGAACTATACACACAATTTACTTAAATATCTGTGGATAATATGTATCCAAATTAATTTTGATCCATTAAAAGAACCGTTGTTCCTATTATGGCCATTGCAACTGATATCCCAAATGCAATTGCTGAAACAAATCCTCCGATCCAAAACAAGAGGCCTACTACAAAGGTTGTATATCCTGCAACGGCCAATGCACCTGAAAAATCATCTTTGGCCTTATAAAATCCCATTAACACAATTATCCAAATTCCAATTAGGATCATGTTTGATAACCAAAAATTAGTTACCTCATTAACATAACTCAGAACCTCTCCAAATCCTTTGGATGCATTTATTGTGGATGGGCTATCGTAAGTCATTTTAATCCTCCAAATCTTGTATTTTTCCCATTATCATGAATTGCAAAATGGCAATAAGAACAGATGGCACTTAAATTCCTAATGGAATTATTTTTTGCATCTCCAATTTTTCTCTTGTGTTCATCTGTCATTTTGTATTTTTGTTTTTCCATTTTGTTACTACTCATTAGTCGCCAATCTTCAATAACCTCCAAATGCTAAATATTACTGAAAAGATCAATAATCCAAATATTACTGATGTTGCATAAACAGGAACTCCAAATCTATCTGCCATTATGCCTGAAACTACTGAAAAAGGGGCAAATATCATTGAAATCATGTCTTTTGCTATTCCAAATATTCCCTCTATAACTACTCCTGCAATTGTACTCCAAACTGATCCCCTCTCAAACTTGGCCTTTAATGTTTGGGCATTATCCTCAATACTGCTAATACTATTGTTAAATTTATCCAAACTTGTTGCTCCTCCAACAATCTCTGAGGTATCCATATCATATTCAGATCCAATCTCTACAACAGAAGATAAGATCAACATTCCAAATAAGGCCACTAAAACAAATCCTATCAGATAATTTTTAAACGCACCCTCCCCCATTATCCTTGCCTCCTTGTTCTATTTGTTAATTTCCAAACTATTATCCCACCTGCACTGATTATTGAGATTATTGATAACCATGATAATTCCACTAATTGCATCACTCCAACAAGAATCAATGCCAATGCAGTAAATATGATCAATCCAATTCCCTCTGTAATTGCCATTAAAATAAGGGCTAATACAATCAGGCCTCCTAATAATGCTCCAAATGTTCCAAAATACTCTTTTCCACTCTCAGTAAGATCTAACCAACCCGATTTAACAAACACATCATCCCTATGAACTGCCACAAAATATGTTGAATTGCTATAACTCAAAGGCACAACAAGATCAATTGTTCCTGCTGTTGCTGTTAAAACATCACTCACAACATAAGTTGAAACTCCTGCATCATATTCATAAACTGATGCATTAACAGTTCCAGATGTTGCTAAATTAAAAGTTATTGATGCTGTTCTTGTTGCTCTATTTGTTGCAATCAAATATTGGCCTCCCTCATTATCATACAAACTCCAATTTGTTTCTGTTGATGATCCTGTTAAGTCAATTGCACAGGGAGTTGATAAGCATTTTGCATTGTAAGTATCAGAGGTATAAAGGATCTCACTATCCTCAGAGATAATAAAGTAATAAATCACATCTTCCTCCACCAAATGCACATGTGTTTCTCCATTATTATCTTGTTTAGATCTCTCTGCCTCTCTAAAAATTCCCTCTCCAATATATTTTCTGAATGTATGAACAATAGAGTTTGGCACTGCAAGGCCATCCTCATCTGTATAAGAAAATAGAAATGTTGTGCTATCTGCACTTTGTAGATCTAATAAATTGGTTACATTTGATGTTAAGGAATTGATCACTCCCGTTTTATCCAATGTTCCGTTATCTAAATAATGAAATTCTCTAACCCTATCTGTTGCATCATAACCAATGATCCAATCCAATCTGTATGATGAATAATTTAACAATGCATCTGCTACACATAATGTATTTGATAAACTATTATTCCATGATGTTGCATATTCCCAATAAATTGATGAATTTGCTAAACTTGTTATTGTAAGATCCACCTCAATATTTTGGAGGTTTGGTGCTGTTATATTTAATGCAGTGTCAAGATCTTCCTCATCATAGAGTTTTATTGTGGAAAATACATATTTTCCTGCACAACTATCTGAAATACTCATATTATAAACAGTTATATTGGATGATGATGATCCTGATGTTTTTGATGTTGTTGTGTTTCTTATATCCCAATCAAAATTCCAATCCAATGTTTTTCCTGTTGAATTTCCTATTCCTTTTGGAATTACTACTGTTTTTGAGAATACAATATTATTAGGATCTATTGTGCTTTTAGTATCTGTTGAATACTCCACACCATTAAGAGTAAATGATGCATTGGTTTCTGAATATACAGAGCTTATCTCCAATGCTCCAAGATTCAAAGTAAATATTACACTATCTCCCTCTCCAATTGGATCATTATTCTCTGTTGCAGTTACATTAAAGAAATTTATGATTATTTCCTGTGAGGCACATCCTAAATTTCCATAAGTATCATTTGCACAATAGTTTATTGTTTTAGTTCCTGTTGTTGCCCATTGTGTTTCAATAGTTGAATTACAAGTTACAATTGTATTTGCATGATCTGTTGAATTATAATAGCAAGTATCTAAATGAGGATCTGTTGCATTTAATACCCAACTGCTATTAATTGGTAATGAGAATGTTGATTGATCTGTTAAATTTGTAGTAGATATTGTGGGAGATATGTTATCAAGAGTTATGAATCTCACACTTGTTGAAACAGGATCATCTATGCCTGTTCCATCTGATGCTCTACAAGTCCAAGTGTGGTTACCATTGGATAATGTTCTTGAAACTGCTATCTCTAAACTCTGCCCTGCTGTTGAATTTGTTATGGTGTAATTATCTGATCCATCAATTATTAAAGTTAAGTTTAAAACTCCAACACCATCAACTGCTGAACAATTGAATGCTATTGAGGGATTTGTTGTTGCTAAATCATCAGCAGGAGAATTTAATGTTAATTGCAAATCATTTAAAGCTAAATATCTAACAATAACAACTCCTTGTGTTCCTGATCCACCATAATCTGTATGTGCTACATCCCATGCTCCTCCACCACCAAATCCATAACCACCATTACCACCCATACATGCTGTTGCACCACCATCATTTCCACCTGATCCTCCAAAAGCCACTTGCCCTGCTCCACCTAATGATCTCTCTGCACATGTTGAAACATAATAAATACCTCCTCCACCTGCACCATAATAACTGCTTGATCCATTAATATCAATTATACTACCATCTGCACCATGCCCTGCATTTGATTCTGTTCCTTGTATTCCTGCACTTTCAGGAGATCCACCCCCCCCACCACAATTCGCCCCACCTGATCCTCCATCATTTCCTTGACCTGATGTTCCTGCTCCACCTGTTCCTGTTGGTTGTGCACCTCCACCTGATCCTCCTGCTAAACCATCGGGAGCTCCAGCGTTTCCACCTCCACCTCCACCTAATGCAATTACAGATCCAAATTCTGAATTTGCACCATTAATTCCTCTACTGTTTGTTGTTGCTGTTGGAGTTTCAGGTGCAATAACTACATCCCAATCTCCCTCAATTAAAGTTCCTGTTTGATTATAAATAACTCCACCTGCTCCTCCACCACCACCACCCCATGTTCCACCTTGCCCTCCTGCACCAACAACAAGATAAGTAACATTTAACTCTGAAATAGATACCTTAAGTTCAAAAGTTCCATTTGCTGTAAAAGTATTAACACAATAATCTCCATCTAAGGTTACTGATCCTCCAACACCATGACAATTGGCAGTAGTCCATTCTGCCCATTTCTCTCTAACCTGATCTGTTGTAACTCCCCTCATTCCAACTGCCCAATCTAAATTTTGTGTTGGATCTTTTTCTGCATTAATAGTCCACGTGTAAGATCCTGCCTTTAAGACCTCTCCATCATATTTTTGATTAACAATTCTTGTTTTAGTAATATTTTTGTAAGTAGAAACAATATCCTTACATAATTCTTTTCCATCTTTTCTTAATATAATCTCGAATCCCGTATCTCTAATTTCCTTTGAATAAATATAACCTGTGTTATCTGCAAGGCCAATATAGGTTAATGGCAGTGTTGTTGAGCACACTTTATCAAATTTATCAGCAACTCTCTCTTGATATCCCTCCTCAACCTCAATATAAGTATCAAATTGTTTTAGATTTACAATTTCTTTTGAATATACATCAATTACATCAAAATCATCAAACAAAGATCCATCTGAATAAAGAACTGCCTTTCCTGATGCTTTACAATCAATATAACATTTATCTGAATTATCTACTAAAGAATACTCTGCAATCTTATCCGTTTCTATCCATAAGAATGTTTTTGAGATTTGAATTGCTCCATATTTAGCATTAAAATCTGCTTTTAGATAATTATGAACTTCTGCTTTATCCTCAACAGAGATCATTTTATCTGCAAAAGGATTTAACTCTAAAGCTGAAACGGATGGAATTAAGACTAACATCAAAAGCATTATTCCTAAAAAGATCTTTTTAACCACCATAATGCCCTCCCCCATAAATTTCATCATCTTTTGATCCCATTCTAACAAACATAATTATTCCTCCAACTATTCCAATTATTGCAATCCACATAGGCAGATTCAACATTATGAAATTTGATCCCGTAAATCCTGCAAATGTAGAGGCCACTGTTGTATTTTCAATCACACTCTCATAAGCATTACTCAATCCAACTGAAACTATTGTTGCAATAATAGTAATGAAAATATATGGCACAAAAAAGACGGGTTTAGTTGTTACTAAATACGATCCTATGAAAATGCTTATAATCATTCCGACTATTAAGAAAAGGGAGATCCAATATAAAGCATTATATGTTGCAGGAACTTGATCAAATGTATCATTCAAAACCTGTGTTGTGTTTTGGCCTGATGGTAAATCCATTCCATCCATTGTTTCATGGAGTTGATCACTTGCTTTTCCACCCATATAAATAAAAATTCCACTTATGAAAATAATTATTATTCCCACCACCATAAAAATAAAGAGATCTGTTAATCCACCTTTTTTATTTCTTAATAAAGATTTCATTTCCATAACCTCCGATCAAATTTAATTTTTAGATCTAATTTTATACTTTTTTTATTGTTAATCAGGTTATTTTCTATATCTACAAAGGAGGGAGATTTAACAATATCTGTGGTTAATTCCCTCAAACTTTTCTTTTCTCCCCTTGACATCATGATCTTTTTTTGGATTTCATCTAATCTTTTCTTAAATTCAGGAGAAACTTGCATTGGGAATCTATTTGATTTTGCCATTACTTATATTTCCTCCCTTGCCTCCTCCTTGCCTCCTCCTCTGGCATCCCTTTCTCAATTAGATTCATTACTTTCTTATCTGTTGCATAATAGATGATCATCCCTGCAATTGATAATATAATCATTGGGAAAAATGCAATTATGCTGAAATAAAACATTACTTTCCATGCTCCTGCCATACCTAAATATTGTATTGTGTAACCCTCATTAAACTGCCACATGCTGAAAGTTCCAACAATAAATAAGATATGTGAGATCCAATAACATGTAAATTTCCCAATTGGATTATCAATTCCCATAATTCCCCCTAATGCTAATAAGAATAAGATCATCATAAGTAACATTGCTGAATTAAATTTAATACTATGTGCAATATCTAACTCATCCCCAAAACCATTTGCCTGAAAGAAAAAAGTTTTAAATCCTGCTAATGCTGATGAATTACAATGGATCATTACTGCATATTTTCCTCTTTCTGTTATAATGTTTGCAGGACGGCTCATAAACCAATAATCATCTATATATGTTGGATTTCCTGCCAAAAGTAATGTTCCATTACCATCTGTTAATTCAACCTCACAACTAACATCTGCACCTGTTAATTGAACTCCATTTGATTTATTAAATACATGAATAAATATTGATGCACCCTCATTGATTTTATAATATGGCATAGCATTTGCCTCAATAACCAAATTTCTATCTCCAACAAATTCCGTTGTTACAGGAGGCTTTGCACTCACCATTGGCATAATCACAACTATTAAGATCACAAAGATCAATGCAATTTTTAGTTTAGTATTTACCTTTAACATACCTCAACGGATTAAGTAATCCCCTCTCTTTAATTGGAACACCATTATCCCCCATCTGCATACCTGCACCCAATTGTGCATTTGTGTTTGTTGCTTGTGTAACATTGATCATTTCTCTCAATGATCTCTTTTCTGCACCATCCAATGCTCTCTTATAAGTATCATGAATAATATCCTTTAATTCTGTAACCAACATCTCATAATTCTTTCTTTTCTCATCAGTATCCATCCCAAATTCTATATCTCTCATAAAGATAAGATTGTTAATTGCTCTGCCAAAATCAAAAACCTTTAGATTGATCTCCCTATTTGAATAATCTGCCAAAACTTTATTTCTATTAACATAAAGAGATAAAACTTTCATAACCTCATTAACCCCAACTGCATTTAATGGATTATTTTCTGGATCAGGATTTTTATCCCAAATAATATGGCCATCCTTAAACTTAGGAATATCCCCCCGTAAAATATGCTCTGCTCTTTCCAAAATATCATTTAATTCTAATTGCCACCTAACAATATTATCCTCTTGCCTTGATGCAAAAGCACTTATCTGAGAATTAGATCTTGGATCTTGATATTGTTTATTATTAACTTGGCCATATGATCCTTGCAGATCTTCCCTCTCCAATTCCCCTACTGCTTTTTGAATCTCCCCGTCTGAAAAACCTTGAGTTTTTAAATCTCCAATATCTTGTGGGCTTAAACTAACAACCATCTTTTTAATTTGGATAACATGTATCCATCATTATTTAAGGAAAATAATCTTTATAAATTATTGTGTAATTCCTTTCAATAAGTCTTTTTCTGAAAACCCCCCTTTCTTTTTTAACCTTGCTCCTCTCCTAATACCAAATCCTGTTTTAATTTTCCTCATTTCTTTCAAAGCATCCTTAACTGATCCAAATTCCTGTGGTTTTAATCCAACTGCTCTTGATGTAAAATCGGGAAACATTCCCAATAACTCAGGGGATAGTTTATCTCTGCTTGATTTCCTTTTCTTTTGGATCTTTTTTGCAACTGCAAAGATAACAGGAGGTTTAAATTTTGGAGATTTTAAGGGTGTTGGAGGGTTATATGTTCCCCCTTGCCATATATTAACCCCTGATAATGCAGGAGTTAAGGCCAATGCTTGAATTTGTGCTGTTTTTGTTCCTTGAACAGATCTTAATTGAGATTGTTGTAATTGGCTTGTTTTGGTTATATCCATATTTTTTAACATATTTTTTAACTCTATATCTTGTTTTGTGCTTGATCTTAGGTTAAATTGGGATGCAACTGCTACTCCTTGCCCAAGCATTAAGGCATCTAAATTACTTGCTGAAAGATCTGTAATTGCCCCCATCTGTGCAACTTGCGTTGTTTTGGGAGTTGTAATAATTGCCTTTAATTGTTGTTTTAGATCTAATTGGGTAACTTGAGAGGGAGATGGTGTGCTTATTGTAGTTCCTCCTGTTCTTGATGAACTTCCAACAACTTTATTCAATTTATTGATAACCTTATTCATATCCTTTGATCCCTCTGTTGCCCATGCTGAATAATCTGTTTTCCCTCCTCCTTTTGTAAAAGTAAATAGGGGTTTTTGTGTTCCTGCCTTAGAGAGATCTACATTCCAATCAGATAGTGTAGATCTTGTAATATCCAATCTCCTTTGGTTATTCAAGGCCTCAATAATGGTTGTTGTTCTCTTTGGGGTTACTTTTATTGCCCAATTATCCTTTGAAAAGGAAACTAGATCCTTATATTTAACTGGTTTAAACAGATCTGCTCCATTTTGTTTTCCTAAATAATCAAATCCTTTCTTAGAATCAGAAACTTTAACCAAATTCTTTGTTTGTGAAAACTCAAAATCCTTTAATTTAACAATGTTTCCTCTCTTATCTAAAAAGTTCCCAACTCTGAACTTATTTTCCATAACAAATGATTGATCATTAATTGTTACCAATTTTCTATTAACATTATATTTATCTTGGATAACCCTTGCAGATCTTGTTTTGATATTTAGGCCTTTATCAGTATATTCAATAACAGGTTGCCTTTGCGTGAATGTGAATTGTGCCTTTGCACCCTTTGATCCAACATTGATTAATCCTTTTTCTAACCAAACATCTTGCATTTTTGGGGCATAATATCTTAATGTTGATGTTGCCTGATAGTCTGAATAACCATATTTCTTTAACAGATTTCTTGCATTTTCATAACCACTTGGTGCAGTTTTAACTAAAACATTCCCTCTGATCCCTGTTAATCTCACAAATTGTGCAGGTTGATTTGCAGGAATCCCCTCATAAATATTCTTTAAATTTGTGCCTAAATACTTATTAGATAATGCCCTCCATTTTGTTGTTACTATTGTTCTCCTCCCTGCAATTCCCGTTTGAGATAATTTCTGTTGGCCATAAAACACTTTATTGGTAACTTTTCCATCTGCTCCTATGATCTTAATATCTTTTCCCAATGTTTGTGATGCTCTGATATTCATCTTGGGAGGTTTAATGTTTGCTGTTTTAACTACGGGAGATTTAAGGTATTTAATCCCTGAATAACCCAAAGATGCCCCTGTGATGATCGCTGTTGTTAAACCTGCTCCTCTTTCAGAATATGTTGCAGTTGGATCAAATGCTTTTGCTGTTCCTGTAACAAAAAATGTTCCTGTTAAACCTAATTTTATTGATGATGGCAATGCACCGATCAAAGAAGTTGCACCATATAAAGCACCTGATGTTGCAAGGAGATCAACAGGGTTATCTACAAGAGTTGTTCCAACAGAGGCCAATCCTATTCCTGTTTGTGCAACTCCCCCCTTTATTCCCTTTAAACTCCAAAAATCAACATCTTTTTGTAATTGATTATAACCTAATTCATATTCTTTCTGATATTGTTCTTGGATCTTCTTGGCCTCATCACTCTCTTTAAATCTTGCCTCTGCATTCTCAAAAGGTGCTTGATCAACAATTATGTTTTTCATATATTTATCTTCAAATGCAGTTTGATAGATCCCTTGATATTTTGTTTCCTTTTCTGTTTTAAACTCCTCAATTTTCTCTTTCCCAATAACCCACTCATCTATGTTTGTTTGTGCTTTCCTTAATTCTCCTCTTGTTTCCTCTGCCAATGTTTCCACAATTGTTGGTTTATCTATTTTCCCAAAAGAAATATTTAATTTTGGGCTTGATCCTGTTCCTGCAATATCAAAATGCACCCTCTCCTTAACCCAATTATAACCTCCAACCCCTTGCTTGATCACAGGGAATTTCACTGCTTTTGATAATATGCTCTCCTGATCTTCCAAATTGCTTAAATTAGTTTCCATTGGATCTGTGCTTAAAAAAGCATCCATATTCTCCTTTGTTACATATAATCCTGATGGAGTAACAATCTCATCCTCTTTCCTATTTTCTTTTTTCCATTTGATATATTGTTTCTCTCTCCATTCTTTTTCAAATTGCTCTTGGCCAACTTCCTCAATTCTCTGTTGTTGTGCCTTTACTTTCAGATTATATTCTGTTGGGGAAAATGATCCCCCAAATGCCTTGCTTTCTATTGAATTAACCTCTCCCGTTGGGCTAAATGTTATTTTCTCATCAGGATATAACTTTTGAAACTCTATTGCTTTTGGATTAATCCTTTGTTGTGCATAATCAGGCAGGTTTAGAAATCCAACCTTTCCCCCCCACTTTTTTAATTGATTAACCTGAGAAATATTTGCATTATATTTTGCAACTGATTCATTGAATGATCTATAATTAACCTTATCTTTTGAGATCCCAATTGATTTTATAACAGCATCCAATTTGCCTGATTGGAGATCTGATTTAAATTTATATTGGGAACTATCTCTTGCATCCCATTTTCTCCTATCAAAACTTGCCTTATCATCTGCATAATCAACAAGATCTCCTGCTGAATATCCCTGATTAATTTTTCCTGATTGGCCTTGCAAATATCTTAGTTGTGCCTCTGCCTCCTTAACATCATTCTCCTTTTTATCCTGCCTCTTTCTGATGTATAATTTTTGCCTTGCCCTCTGATCATTATCCCTTGAATAAGGATATGTTCTTTCATACTCATAAAATTTATTTAATTTTTCTTGTGCCTCTGTAACCTTATTTGTAAAAGTAGTAATATTTGTATTAAAGGATTTTCTTTCTACCTCTATTCTTATATTCTTTTTTGATGTGATCTCAGTGGGAGATAAAAAGAATTGCTGAACATTAGGAGATAATTGTTGGTATTTACTTGAATATCCCTCAAAGGTAAATGGATCATTTGGTTTATCAATAAACACAGATGATCTTAATCTATTGGCCTCTGCCCTTGCACTTTCAAATTCATTCCTTTCTCTCTGTTCTTTCTGTGCTTGTTTAATTCTTTCTGTTCTTGTGATCCTGCTTTGATCTACCCCTCTTTGTTGGCTAAATGATCCCTGTGCCATGTATAACAGAGGTATAACTACTATATAAATACTTAGGAAAGTGGAAAAGATTTATAAGTAAATAGTGTGTGTATATGATATGGTTAAGGCAGGAACGGAAAGTGGGGAGGGAGCAATTTCTCTTGGAACAGATGCTTGGAATATCGCTGATGGATTCACAAAAATTAAGATTTTAAGATTGTTAATTCAAATAGATCTTGATGAGGAACTTGCAATGTTCGGGAAAAGAGATGATCAGGATGCAACACCCCCACAAATGATTCCACAAAGGAGGATTGAGAGTTTTGAAAAGATGCTTTTTCATTTAAGGCAATTAATAGGGAATTGTAAATTTTCAATAGCAAAGGGAGGATTAGATGATACACTTCTCACACAATATATGGAGAGATTAAAAATGGTGGAGGAGTTTTCAGGTGCTTGTGCAGATTGGAAAATTAATGATATAACAAAAGAAAATAGTTTAGAGATCAATGAGGATCATTTTAGAAAAAGTTTTAATATTTTAAGGACAATAAAAGATGATTTAAATTTCCCTTTAAATAGAGCATCACTTATATTCAGACAATCAGATGAGATGGATTTAGATAAAATCATGAGAGATATAGTGGAGGGAGGATAAATTGACAGTAGTAAGATTTTGGGGAATGGATCAGTTTGCAATGATGTGTGCAAAAATGTTGTTAAACAAATTTGATTGTTTTATTGTTATAGAGGGAAATAGAGGTTTAGGAAAATCAACTTTGGCTTACCATCTATTAACTAGAGTTGGCAGGATCATGAAACGAATCGCAAAAGAAACAGGAGGGAAAGATAGTCTATACAAAGATTATTATTCCTTTAAACCATACCCACAATCAAAAGGAAAACTAAAAGGAAACACAAAAAATATTCTCTATCAAAGAGATGAAGTTATTAATTTCTTTGATCGATGGAACGCCTCTGCCCTCGCTGATGAGGGGATAAATGTTTCTTTCAATCGTGATTTTTGGAATGAGGATCAGAAAAATCTTATTAAATTAATCAATATGAATAGGGATCATTGCAATTTATTTATTATGTGCATCCCACAATTTCAGGTTTTAGATAATCAGATCAAGAACTTATGTAAGATCAGAGTTACCATTGCCCGTCGTGGAATGGCAGTTATTCAAACTCCAAACAGAACTATTTATAATAAAGATAAATGGGATACTGCAAATAATGAGAGGATAGAAAGAGAATGGTTAAAGAAAGGATCAGGCCTCCCAAAATATTCTAAACTAAATACATTCAGGGGGATGATGAGATTTCCTGCACTAACAAAAAGAGATGAATCGATTTACACCACAATAAAAGTTAATGAAAGGAACACGATCAAAAAGGATCTTGGAGTTGGTGGAGAGGAAAAGAAAGAGAAAGAACTTTCGGAGATCGCAGTGGAAAGGTTAAAGGAGGGAAAGATTAGAAATGCAAACATATTGGATGGAATGGCCATTGCAAATGGATCAACTCCTGATTCTTTTAAGAACATAATTAGAGGGAAGTTAAAGAAAGAGGGAATTGATCACAGGTTGCCACAATATTATTGGGAAAAGCAAGGGAAAGGCAAGGGAAAAGAGGGAGAAAGTGGAGAAATGTTTGGATAATTTTGCCTTTTTAAGCCCTAATATGCCCAAATTTGCAGGATTTGGGTTTTTTGGGAGGAAAAAGTTATTCGCCTAACAGAATAACTTGAGGCCACTGAATCCATAAGCCAATCCCAACCCAAATTAAATCCAAATCTCAGAGGGAAATCCACTTAATCATCGTTAAGTTGCAAGGGTTTAAAAATCCCCCCCTCCTAATTAGATTATGGAGATTTCAATTTTGCAGGAGTATGATCAGTTTAGTTCATTCCTAATTAGGAAAGGCCTATCATTAGAAACGCAGAAACTTTATTTGATCTATGTGGAAAAGATAATCTATATCTTAAAAGAAACACAGATGAAACTTAGTCAGGATGTGATTGATATATTTCTTGATGCCTACCCCCATGCTGTAAGCAGGGCTTTCCTAAAAAACTATTTAGAATATAAAGAGAGGAAAGATCTAACCATCGTTAAACGAACAGGGAGGCCTCCTAAGAAAGAAACGATCACTCTATCATCAGAGGAGTTAAGATTGATGAGAGATCGCTTGTATGCCCACGCAGATAAATATGGATTGATCTTTGATCTATCTGTGGGATGTGCATTGAGGAGGCAAGAGGCAATCAATATCAAATGCAAGGATATTAAGATCGAGGAGGATGATACAATGATGATCCTGATCAAAGGGAAAGGAAACAAGGAAAGAAAAGTTGTAGTGCCTAAACAAATTGCATCCTTAGTGATCCATTATAGTTTTAGTAATAACCTAATTCCATCAGATTACTTGTTTAAATCAACCACAATGGAGGATAAACCGATGGATAAAACAATGTGGAACAAATCTTTTTCAAACGCATCAATGGATGTGTTGGGAAAGAAATACCATCCCCATCAGTTAAGGCACACAAGGGCAACAGATTGGTTTGAAAAGGGAATTGATATTGTAAGAATCCAACAGAGATTAGGCCATACTAATATTGCAACTACAAGATTATATCTAAACCCTGATAATAGGAGAGAATTAAAGAAATGGAGTAAAGAGGAACAATAAAAACAGATAAAGGAGGGGAGAGGAGTTGATTTTGATACATGAGTTTAGAAATGTAAATCTTCTCCCATAAACTCCCCCCTCGCCAAAAGAGGTTCTCATCACTACTAATAAAATAAGAAAAATAAAATATATTATAAATCTAATGTATTTCTAATAAAGATTAGTATGCTTTAAAGCACAAATAATTTTTATCATCTAATTCAGTTTGAACTTCTAAACCTACCAACCCATCTAAATTTTCTGCACCAACAAATGCTAAAAAACTTGCCAATGCCGATTGTTTAGGAATTAAGTTATCTGCATCCAAATTAAACCATAATCCTGATGTTTTTATCTCTTTTATCTTCTTATAAGAAACAGATGAGATCTCAATTGTTTCATCCTTATCAGGATGCTTACAAACAACTGCAACTTTCTCTCCGATCTCTTTCCCCTCCTTATTATTCTGCATATTAACAGAATAAGAGATGATCTTAACAACAGATGGCTTTAAAGAAATGTTTTCGATTGTGCCAATTCCAATGTTTCCATGTTTATTCAAAACTTTATTTTCCATGTTTCAATTTTCTATACCTCCTTTCAACTTTATTTCATAAAATAGTGTGTGTTTTAATATTTATGCTGTAACTATGGAATCATACCAAAATCCTGCACACAAAAGCATTGTTGCATAGTTTTCTTTGTGTAATATTCAAGAGGATCTGCCAAACATTGTTGTGCATTGGATCTCAAATAAAAAACAAGGAAGATGCAAGTTAAGATAACAATTATAATCATTCCAAAATAGGCAATTGTTCCTAACTTTTGCTTATCCATTTTAGTATTTGTAAGCACTTGCCTCTTTTCTCATTTGCATCTTCCTGATCTCTGCACTTTTGATCCTTTGCCTATTCATCTCAAAATCATGATGCATCCGATCACTTTCTCTAAGATATTCTAATTCTTTCATCCTTAATTTATTCCTCTTGCTATCTAACTCAAAAGATAATTTGTATAATTCTGCTTTTTTCTCAAAATCATCTTTTTCAGGTGCTTTTTTACTTGCCATTTTCTGTTAAATCTGCCAATGCTCCTGCAATAAGAACCAATGCTGTGTTTAATTCTTGCATTTGATGTAATAATTCAACTCTAAATCTACCATCACTCTGTAACATTTCAATTTCCATCAAAACTCTTTGTGCATTTTCATCTTTTTCCACCTTTTTAACAGGTTTTGCCTCTATTTTCTCCTCATCATCATTTTTCTCCTCATCTTCCACTATTTCCTCAACTTTTTTGGTTTCAGGATCACTTTTCTCTGATGTTTGGGAGTTCTCTTTTTGTTTTTCTTTCAACTTGGCCACTAACTCCTTTAAACTTTCTGCCATTTTTATCAATACCTCCCTTTAATTCTATAATTATTTGATCATAAATCCACAATGTTTCATTTATTTGCTTTTTAGGGATCATTTTAACCATCAAGATCTTTTTGGCATCATACCATCCAATTCCATCATCTACACACATTGAACACCATTCAACAATCTCCTGTGGATATGCTTTTTTTCGGATCTTGTATTTCCAAATAAATTTAAAGGATTTACTCCACCCATTATAAAAGGCCTTAACAAGAAAAAATATTCCTGTTCCAAAAAATCCTCCGATAAATACAACCTTAATTAATGGAGTTAAAAACCCTGTTACAAACTCGCCCATCTTATCACACAGGCACTAAACCTGATGCTCCTCCTGTCCAATTACCCGATGTTGTAACATAATTCTCTCCAAATACCCTTAATAAGATCTTGGAGGTTTCCAAATTAATTGTTGCCACTCCTGAAAATTTATCCAATAACTTTGAAAATTGGAAAAACATAACCACCATGCAAACGGAGATCACTAAAAACACAATAATCAACATTACTGTATTTCCCCATTTTTCCCAAAAGGTTTTATCCATCAATCTTTGCTCTAATAATCTCTCTGTTGCCAATCTCTGCAATCTCATATCCTCTTGAACAAACTTGATCCCCATTTCCTTTGATTTTTTATTCAACTCATCCATTTGGAAATTAATCCACTCCCCATCTTCCCTTATATAATACCAAAATTCTTTTGGTGCTGTTTGGATCTTACCAACAGGCAACCATTTTATTGCCTTAATTTTTAACATTCCCCCTGCAACTTTCCATAATTTATCTCCTGCCATTCCAAAAGGAACTTCTTTGGCAGAATAAACTCCAACTCTTGTTGGAACATTCCCAATTAATCTAAAAACATGGATCTTGATCCAAAATTGTTTCTTAACAACTTTCCAATAAATTAAAATTCCCCCCAACGCAAAAATTACAACTGCAATAAAGAAAATTAAAAGGATCGTTGCAAAAGATCCAAGTCCTATTCCCCCAACATCAGCAAAGGGATTAACAGATGCTAAACTTACGGGATCGGCCATCAGGCCACAACCTCTTTATTCTCAAAACCACAACTACGGCAAATCCACACATGATCCTTGATCCTTAAATATCCAAACTTAGAATCACATCTTTGACATCTAATTCTTTCCTCTTTTTTTTCATGCTCCTCTTTCATTTTATTATTACACACACTCTATTTATATACTTTATTGTTTTATTCGGGAATTGCAGGGTTGTAAGGTTTGTTATGGATTGAAAAGTAACTA
>Ga0307928_10001070_pt1 | contig 20572 bp, 28 predicted proteins | sample AceLakmetagen232_FD_201815 | JGI IMG/M metagenome (GOLD analysis project Ga0307928, IMG submission 201815) | Saline water microbial communities from Ace Lake, Antarctica - #232 | ecosystem: Environmental > Aquatic > Non-marine Saline and Alkaline > Saline | place: Antarctica: Ace Lake... | reverse complement strand
AGGTCTTTGGAATAAGGCATTAACACAAACCGAAATAACAGCATTATATAATTCAGGAAATGGATTAACTTATTAAGGAGATTAAATGGCTTATAATCCGACTCAAGAAGATTTATTAGGGATGCCGACAATAGGCAGGGCGGTTACAGCTACCTTGTTTGTTTCACCTAACGGCAACGGAACAGACGGAAGTTCGTGGGCAAGAGCTTATACAACCCTTCAAGCGGCATTAACCGCTGCTTCTACTGATGTCAACGAATGCACTTTAATTTTACTCGCCATTAAAACAGGACCAAGCGACTGGTACAATATAGATACAACGGGCGACCCAACTTGGTCAGGTAATTATATTATTAAAGGAACACACAGAACTTGGCAGAAGATTAAAAACGACCACGGTAGCGCAACCTCGGTAATGAATTTTACAGGCTATGTTTCGTTAGAAGACATTAATGTCAATCTTGGCACTAGCAATAATGGGGTTAGTATAACTAAAGGTGCTTTTAGATTAAGCCACGTTCAATTCGTAGGAGAAAGTCTAACTACGAATGTTAAAACAGCTTTGAGTATAGTTGGAGCGTCAGTCTTAAAACATGGTAAGCTAGATGACGTAGAATTTAGAGGCGAGCATGAATTTATGACTGCTTTATCCTTAGACAACTGCTGTTGCAGTTACTTTGAAGGTATCAGAATAAGGGATTGCCTCACTGGTATAAAAATAGCTAATGCTAATTCTATTGATAATTTATTTTATAACGTCGATATAGATAGTTGCGATGCTACTGTTGCTGTTGAAGGAACTGATGGTATTGGTATCGATATAAACGCTGGTACTGATAATCATTTTGTTAATGTTTTATTACATAACAATACAATAAATGTAGACGATGAAATTGGTGGGCATATCTTTATTAACATTGTAGGTGAATTTCCAATCTATGTTTTGCCTATTGACGATGTCGATACAGGAGTTTCTGTATCAGTAGACGAAGATGCTTGGGGTGGCGATACGGAACTAATAGCGGCAAACGCAATAGATAAACCATTCAAAGTAATCGGTTACACCCTACAGCCTTCAGCCGATGAGAACATGAGGATTAGATTTTCAGCAGATAGTGGAACTACACACTTTGCAGAGAACTTAGCATCAACTAAGAAGAATAAAGCAACGGGGGCAGGTGACGCTACTGACTTTATATTTAATGCAAATGCTAGAATATCAGCAAGTGCTTATGGTGGCACGGCAGGTAAGACTATAAAAGTTTGGTTAGAAATTCAAGAAATTTAAGGAGGTGGAGATTATATGTCAGAGAAGGTTATTAGTCAGGAAGAGTTACAGGAAATAAACGAAAGAAAGAATATAATAATGCATAAGCAAACAATGATAAATTTGCTTAGTAGAGAGTTTAGATTATATCAAAGCGAATTGACTGAAAAATATAAGCTAGACCCTAAGAAGTTATACAAAATAGACAATCGTGGAGTTATAACTGAAAATATTAAGTATATTAAGAAACCAGTTGAAGTTAAAAAAGATGTTAAATAGGAGGATTATATGATAGTTCAAGTAGATATTAAGAAGCCGGTTTTCTCGTTAGTGATGCCTTGTTATAAGTGCGAAGACTTTATAAAGAAGGCGATAGACAGCATAATAGACCAAGACCTAGAGAATTGGGAACTAATATGCGTTGTTAATGGTGATTGGGATAAGAAAGACGAAACAATAGAGATTATACGGAAGTATAAGAAGAAAGATAGTAGGATTCAGTTGATAGATATTGATAAGGGCAATGCTTGCACAGCAAGAAACTTTGGTGCATCAATGTCTAAGGGTAAATACATTAGTTTCTTTAGTTCTGATTTCTATATGTATCCTGGTTGTTTGAGGAAATGGAAGAAAGAATTTGAAGAACACCCTGAAGCTGACTTTGTTTACGGTGGATACAGGTTGATGCTTAACGGAGAAATCATGCAGCAAGTTGTCCCGTCTAAACCTTTCGATGTCTGGGAACTAGAAATGGAACCATATATAGATGGTGGGTTTCCAATGAAACGAGAAGTTTGGCAGAGGGTTGAATGGGATGGTAAGGTCAAGTCACTTAATGACTGGGACTTTTGGATTAGAGTTGCTCATGCAGGATTTAAAGGATATTTCTTTTTGGATATTACATATGCCGCTGAAATGCCAAGAAAAGGTGGACTGTCGCATGACAGTGCTGATAATTGGCTTGAGCGAGTAAACTTCATAAAGAAGAAGAATAATATACCAAAAAGGGATATATGCGTTGTTTCGTTAGGTGCACAACCGCACGGAAAGAGAATCGCTAAGATATTAGACGCTGATTTTAAAGTAGCACCACAAGCTAAGCCACATGAATATAAGATGATATATTTAATGGGGTTTTATGTAGGTACCGGTGAATCAGCCGTAGCACACTCAAACGTGTTTGAAGGTGTTGCTCATACCGCTAAGAGAGTAATCCATTGGATTGGTACTGATGTTTTACAGTTAAAGTCTGCTTCGTACAAGGTTTGTTATAACGACCTTAAAGTGTTGATAGGAAGCTTAAATAACTGTACTAACTTGTCAGAGTTTGAGCCAACGAAGTCGGAACTTGAAACAGTAGATATTGAATCTGAAATAGTGGCACTACCGATAGGACAAGAGCATAAGATTAGAGAGTTGCCAAAGAAGTTCACAGTGGCAGTATATACACCGAACAATGTTAATGCTAAGTGGATATACAACCTTGATATGGTAAAGGACATAGTTAAATCATGTCCACATATTAACTTCTTATTCTTTGGTGGTGGATTAAGAGATTTTAAGGCTAAGAACTTAGAGAATGTTGGTTGGACTGACATGGATAAGATTATAGATAAGTCGTCTTGTTTAATGAGGCTTACTTACCATGATGGTTTACCAGTAACTCCAATAGAGTTTGCGATGGCTGGAAGGGATGCTGTAACCACGATTAAGCTGCCTTTTATGAGGTTTGCTGGAACGGGGATATACACCAAAGATAATTATGCTGTTAAGAAGGAAGAAATAGTAAAACTTCTAAAGCAGATTAAAAAAGACCAGTCGAACAAAAAAGAGCATAGCAAGATAGTTAAGAAGGCTAGAAAGTTTTACAAAGAACTCACTAGTCCAGATGTTTTCCGAAAGAGAATATATGGTATTTTAAATGAAAAGAAAAGCAAAGCTAAGCATAGTCGCACCAGTATATAATAAGGCTGCCTGGATAGCTGAAACGATAAAGAGCCTAGAAGAGCAGTCAATGGAAGATATAGAGATATTATTTATTGATGATGGGTCTACTGATGACACTGTAGAGGTTATTAGGCATTATCAGAAGTTTGATAAGCGAATAAGGCTACACAGACTCAGGAAAAACCAAGGACTCAGTAAGGCTTGGAACAAGGGTATTAGCCTAGCTAAGACACCGATTATATTGGTGGCAAGTGGAGATGATATATTCCATAAGGACAGGGCAAAGATTACTTATAATTACTTTAAGAATTATCCTGATACTGATGTGTTTTATGGGTCGTTCTGGTTCTGTGATTATAAGATGCACTTATTGGAGTATAAAGGGGCAATGCCGTATAACAAGAAGAAGCTGTTGACTCCAAGAGAGGATGGTCGTTGTCCACAGTATATCGGGCATTTAACGATGGCGTATAAGACGAAGATTGCAAAGAGGATACCGCACAGAAAGAATTTAAGGGTTGGAATTGACTACCCGTTGTTAGTAGACTTTGCAAAGGCTGACTTGAAGTTTGGTTATACCAAAAAGACGTTGGCTTGGGCGAGGATATTAAATACGGGAGTATCACTTTCAAGGAGAGCAGAAGTTGAAAAGGCTTCCAAAATATAAAGGAGTATAGAATGAAAAAAGCATATAGAGCGTTATGGATATTGACCCAGGCCCCAGGACTTAATTGGTACAGGTGTATAAACTTTGGGAAGTATATGGATATAGATACAGCATATTGGCCAAGTGATAAGTTAGATGTCTTGCCCAACTGGGAAGATGTTCTAAGCAACAGAAAAGAAACTATTTATGAAATGGAGAAAGAAGTTGGCAAAGCTAACATAATCATTTCACAAAGAGTATCGACCGTTAGAGGGTTAGCGACTTTAATGGGGATTAGGGATAAGCTAAATAAAAAACTGTACCTGGAGATAGACGATGATGTGTTTAATGTCGATAGTTTTAATCCTGGTTATAGTAGTGTGTATCCCGGTTCTAATGCTGAGTTTGTTTTTAGGCGACAGTTGGAAGAATCTGACGGGGTTATAGTTTCAACTGAGCAGTTAAAAAAAGAGTATAAGCAGTATAACAAGAAGATATTTGTGGTAAAGAATTGTGTAGACTTTAGTGTTTGGGATAAGCTTGCTGGGCATAAGGACAAGAACAAAAAGATAAAGATTGGCTGGCAAGGAGCTTCCCATCACTTTGATGATTTAAAGTTATTAACGAGTGTTGTACCTAAGATATTAAAGAAGTATAAGAAGAAGGTAGAGTTTCATTTTATGGGATTGTTACCAGACTTCTTAAAACAAGATGGGGTAAAGTTTCATATGCCAGTGAACATTGATAAGTACCCACAGACGATAAAGAACTTAGGGATAGACATTATGTTAGCTCCGTTATTCGACACAAAGTTTAACAGGGCAAAGAGTAACTTGAGAATTTTGGAGGCTGGAGCATTAAAGCTTCCAGTAATTGCGTCTGGGAATAAATCGCTTCCATACGCAAAGACTATTGAGAACAGTGAAGACGGGGTACTGGCTACTAAAGTAGAAGAATGGATTGATGCGATTAGTTTTCTAATTGAAAACGAAAAGGAAAGAAAGAGATTGGGTAAGAATTTGTATAATAAGGTGAAGAAAGATTACAACATAATTGATACAGCCAAGGCTTATGAAAAGCTATTGGTTGGGAGGAAAAAATGTCAAACTTTAAAGAAATGTATACCAGGGTCCAAAACTACATAAACGATGATAGCTCAGATACGCTAGCAATAATAAAAGATTCGATTAACCTAAAAGCCAAGGAAGTAATGCGTCGTGGCTTATGGCATTGGTCACTAAGGGAAACCACGATTACTACTACTAGCGGAACGCAGGATTATTATATCTATAGTGCTATTGATAAAATTTTAGACGTTTATGAGCAGACAACACCTTCTCCGTTAAGACGTATTTTTATTGGTGATTTTGATAGGTTAGTACCTAGACCTAGTGACTCTAGTGGTGCACCTAAGAACTATATGTTCATGGAAGAGGATAGGGTTAAAGCACAGCCATCAGCCGCAGGTAAGGTTGCCTGTGTCTCAACTGATAACCAAGACGTTGTTCCTGAAGACGGAGCTACTATGGCTACTGTTTATGGAGTAGTTAACGGTGTTGATAGAACTGAAAACATTTATTTATCAGCTACTAACTATGTAAGCACTACTGGTTTATTTACTAAGCTTTATTCTATTACTACGGATTTAGCAGCCGTTGGAACTTTGTCATTTACAGAGCCAGTGGTTGGAACTGAATTTCTTATGTTGTACCCAACAGAGACCGAAAGGACTTATAAGAAATTTAAGTTTTATCCTGTTCCTAATGGAACGTATACGATGTATGTTAGATACCAAGTTTTACAGCCTAAACTCATTTATGATTCAGACGTATTGATTTCACCGTCAAGGTTCGCAGAATGTGTTATTGAACTGGTGATTGGTGATTTACTTATGAAACAAGGCGATGTAAAGGCTGCTCCTCATATTCAAATGGGGGAAAAGATTTTGAATGAGATGAAACAGAATGAGGATTTAATGTTTGATTATGTCCCACAGATTAGTGTGCCTAGCGGAAGATTTACTTATACCGATAACAGTTACCCATTTTAAGGAGAAATAATGGCTAAGCAATATTTAAGTGTAAATCAGTTTAGAGGGATAAGAAAGAGTGGACAATTCATTATTCCTATTACCGACAATAGTGGTACTGCTGGTTATTTTAATAGATTATATAATTTTAAAGGTGAACTTGATTATAATAGTTTATTCTCTACTAGTGGTTATCCTGGAATAGGAATGATTACTAAAAGTCCTGCTTGGCACAATTACAAAGCTGTAATGCCTGCTGCTGGTAGGTCAAGAGGTATTTGGCAATATATTCCTAATATTCCATCAATAGCTACAAGTAATTTTTTAATGACTTTTCAATGCACAACTGATTATACGGTTAATACGCTTTATGCCTTAAATATTCCAACTAATACTTGGTATACACTAGCTGTTGGTGGAGCAGTAAGCTATCATGGAGATGCTGTACAATATAAAGATAGATTTTATCTTATGACGGCAGGTCTTATTCAATTCGTAAAATGGAATGGGGATATTGTTAATTGGAACAACATTGCTCCTCCTGTTCAAGACAAGGGTGGAACATGGACTAATGTTGCTGGAGCTACTTTAACTTGGAATGGAACAGCAACCGTAACTTCTGATATAGATATTTCAGGTATACTTTATCGAGGAACTTATATTAGAAGAAGTTCTACAAGCATTTATGAGGATGAAGTTTTAAATATTAATGGAGCAGGAACAACAATTACTCTTTCTTCTGCTTCTTCTGATAATGGAGCGAGTGCGGCAGGCGGAAGCCAGTATCCTCCAACTGCTAATAGTACAATAGGAACGGCTTTTTTCGTTCATGCTTGGAAAAATAAACTTTGGGTAACTGGGAATAACAACATTTTATTCTGGAGTGTTAGTAATGACGCTGAAAACTGGTCTGGGCTAGGGGCTGGTAGTATAATTACTGGAGAATCTGACGATGATTTTCCTTCTGGAATAGCTTCTTTTGATGATTTCCTTTTTGTTTTTAAAGATTTACAACATTTTATTTACAGATGGACAGGAGACGTTGACCAACCAATAGAATTAGTTAAAACTGTTAATTATGGTTGTGTTTCACAAAGAACAATACAAAACGTTGGGAATGCTTTAATTTATTATACTGGTAACGATGTTAGGATGACGAATGGCAGTGAGGATGTTTCTATAGGCTTCCCTGATATTGATGATTTTTTAATCAAGTTTGCTGGCAATAGGCATTATACATATTTTTCTAGTGCAGCAGCCGATAATGCTTATCCTTGGGCTTATTATGATAAAACAAAAGAGGTTTATTCTTTATATTTTCCTACTACTACAACCTATGCCTATTCTATGCACTATAGTTTTAAGAAAAAGACATGGATTAGCGAAGAAGAATATCAAATCTTAGGGCATGGAACTGGAGTTGTTGAAAGTTCTATTTCTGAAAACCTTGTTTGTTCCACGTCTACAGCTACCAATCAATTAATTTACACCCCACCAGTTAATGATGTAACAGATTTTACCGTTGTTGGAGCAATAGAATCTATTATTTTTAATTCTGGTATTTCAAGTAAGAAATTAAAAATTCATTGGGTTGAACTTGGGGTTCATCCAAACAAAGCTGGAAAATGTGATACTACAGTTAGTTTTAACTATAAACTAGACAATTACGATGCTGATGCTACAAAAGCTAAAACTGCCAACATAAATTCTGGCAGTCCTTTTACTTATACTTATGGAGAGGTGCATAGACATAGATTTGAGGTTAATACAGTTTCTAATTTATTTCAATGGATACTTACAGAGACAGCATTTGGAGTAACTGCGGATACAGATTGGACTTTGGCTGATTATACGATTTGTTACGAATTGATAGAAAATACCTAAAGGAGGTAGAGATATGCCAGTACCAGGATTTGAGACGCCATTCGACCAGTCAGGAGTACCTAAATATGGGAGTCAGGATTACTTTAGTCAGTTAGGGGATACCTATGCTAAAAGTACACAACCAGCTTTAGACGCAGGTAAAGCAAGGATAATGACACTGATGGGTGGTAGTGGGGGATTTGGAACCCCAGCGTTAAACACATACGCAAAACAGGTTGAGGCTCCGTATCAGGCTAATTTAGCGAAGTTTATGGGAGGAGAGATAGGTGGAGCGAGTAAGTTTTTTGGTCAACAGTTACCGTTTGCAGAGGCTGGTCTAACAGGTCAATATGGCGGACAAGATACTTTGGCTAAAGGCGAACTAACTGGACAGCTTGGCGACGTTGAGACGTTTGCTATGCAGATGTTCAATAAGAAATATACTGACATGACACCTTATGAACAGGGGCAAGTTAACGCTGCTCAAGCAAGCGCTCAAGCACAAAAGGATGCTGCAAATGCAGAGTTTTGGAAGAATATTGTTAATGCTATTCCTGGTATTTCAGGCATGATTGGTGGTTGGCTACCTAAGACGCCATCCCTTCCTACTGCACCAGTAATTCCTGGTGGAGGAGCGGTTCCGGGAGCAGGCGGTTACGCATAAGGAAAATTAAATGGCTAAAATATTAACAGATTACTTATGGAGTGGACAATACGGTAGCCCACAAGAGGCTATGATGGATTATCTATTACAAGGAAGGTCTTTGCCTAAATCAGATGATGGTATGGGTGCTATGGGTGGGTTTGGACTTCCTAATGTTAACCTTCCTGATGTTAATATTCAAGGGCCTGATGGGCCAAATATAGGCTTACAAGGGCCTAACGTTAATTTACAGCCACCCAACGTTGGATTACAGCCTCCTACGACTAATATACAGCCACCCAATGTAGGGTTACAACCACCACAGGTCGGCAATATGCCACCTATTAACCTAGATATTCCGATGCAGGGACAACTACCTGATATTGGTATTAATCCACCTGATTTAGGTGGAGTTGGTTTACCTGATTTAGGGATTAACCTTCCTGATATTGGACTTGATTTAGCAGACAAAGCCTTACAAGAAATTGGTATTAATATACCACCACAAAAGATTCCTATTGATATTGGGCTTGGTGAGATAGGTTATAATTGGACAGACCCGTTAAAGAGTACGTTAAATTTAGGCTTAGATTTAGCCCCTTGGAAAACATTATATGATGTAGGAAGTGGAATCTACAAAGCCTTACAGGGAGATGATAGAGCTGGTTATCATCTGGGACAATTCAGAAAAGAGGGTGCTGATTACACTCAAGGTTTAGTAGATTCATATAAAAATGTAGCTGGATTATATAATGAGTTCGCTGGTGGAAACTTACAACAACAACAAACATTAAAATCAGCACTTCTTAATCCAGATGTTTTCTTAGAAGGCGGTTCAAAAGCTAAGGGACAATGGGGACAAACAAATGTCCCATATTGGAATTCTCTTGATGCCTTTCAACAAAATGATTTATTAGGTAAATTAAATAGGATTGTCACATACCAACCATCAGCACCATCTATGAATTTTTCTGATGCTCAGGTATATGACAAGAAAGTTTTCACTTCAGAAGAAGCAGAATCAATGAATAATGTTTTTAATCAAATAAGTGATTTATCTAATCAAATGAAGATTGTCACAGAAAAAGGAAATAAGGAGGAACAGTAAAGTGAGTTTATTATCGGCATTAGGTGGAGGAGCAGCAGGATTCAATGAGATACAGGCAAGAGAAGCGAAACAAAAACAGCAGGAGTTTGAGAATAAGATTAAGATACTAGCCAGTTTCGACCCTGTAGCAGCACAGAAGGTTCTATCTATGGCACAAGCACAGTCCGTTGAAGGCGTAAGGTCAGGTCAGAGACCTGGTGACAGGTCGTTTGAGACAGAGGGTGGAACTAGGTTTGCTCCTCCAGGAGCACCGTTACCACAGGGTAATATTACCAGACCTTCTCCGGGTGCGTTTTCTGCTGAAGAACAGTTCCCCGGTATGTTTAATCCAGGTACAGACCTAAAAAGAAAGAAATCTACTCCTATGTTTGGCTCACAAGAACAGTATTCTCCTGACCAATTAAAAGATTTAGGTCTTGGTGTAAAGAATGTATCAGTAGGTAAGACTGGTGGACAAACAGTTAGCTATGGTCTACCAACACCTAAAACTACAAAGGTACCAAAGGTAATTGATTATGAAACAATGGCAATTAAAAATGTTACACAAAACTATTCTAAGAAACAGTTGGAATTAATTAGAATGGGAACACAATCTAAGGATGAAAAAGTAAGAGAGTTTTCGTCAAGACAACAAGAAGCTATTGATAAAGAAATAATAAAAGAAAAACAAAGACTAATTAAATTATATGGAGGATTTAGGGTAAGAAACAAGAAGACTGGCAAGACAGGTTGGGTTTCTAAGGCAAACTTTAATAAGGAAATACACGAAAAGGTTGCTCAGTAATGCCTAGAATTGGTTTAGATATTGAAGAAATAACTAACCCATCTTCTTCTACCCATACAAACAAAGAAGCTTTTGTTGTTGATAAAGATGATTTCGTTGAAGAGGTTGATGATGGGTTTGTAGCCGACATAGAAAATGAAGACGATGGTTTCGTTGCTGACGTGGAAGAAGAAAACGATGGGTTTGTGGCTGATGTAGACGAAGACTTATTGGCTCAAAATGAAGATGATGATTTTGTTGAAGAAATTCCCGAAGAAGAAATAGCAATGAATGATTCTTCGTTTTCCACGGATGGGTTTGTGGCTGATGTTGAAGAAGGCGAAGAAAACTTAATAGACGAATCATCCCCGATAGGTCAATATATTTCTAAACGCACATCTGATATGCCAAGAGATTTATTCTCTTCACTCAGGCAATCATGGACTGTTTCTAAATATCTTGAACAAGGAACTAAACCAGAAGATTTAGAGCTGGGTGGTAAAGCTCGTAACCTAGCTACTGATACTCCTTTATTGGGACTGTTAGCTGGACCAATCGGTAAGACAGCTAAAGCAACAACTGCAATAGGTCCTTGGATGATGGGACTAGGTGGTGGCATAGCCGCAGCCGCTCCGTTAGCGGCAGCTCACGCTGGCTTAGAGGGAGAAGACCTGGGTGGCATGGCAAAGGCAGCCACATGGGATGCTGCTCAAAAGCTTTTATTCCAAAAAGGATTACCAGCAGTATTAAAGAAGTTTCCTGTTATAGGCGAAGCTGTGGGTGCAGCTAAAATAACAGATGACTTATATTATTGGTTAAAAGGCAGAGGAATGAAAGGTGTTCCACGACCAGATATTGAGATAGGTGGCAAATATGCTTCAATAGATACACTAAAGAAACAGGCTGTTAGAAATGAAATGCAAGCAACAACAAAGGCTGTAAACGAAAACCTTACACCTAAACCTGGTGGAGAATCACAGATTGAAATAGCTGGAGAATATGCTGATGTTTCTAAGGTTAAGCCTGTTAGCCAGATTCCAGATGAGATTATAACTTCTGCACTTGGGGCAGCTAGGTCTGGGAAAGACAAGTTCACCTCGTTCTTTGATGTAGAAGCTCCGTTTAGAAAGATGGGAGCACCAGACACAGGGTTAGCAATAAAGACAATGATGTCTCGTAAGGCAGCCGGAGAAGAAAAAGCATTATTCTCTGTATCAACTCTTAACAAGTTTAAGCTTAGTCCAGACGATTATGTAGATGTTGCATTATTAGCTAGTAAGCCAACCATACCAGAAAACCTTCCGCCAGCAAAAAAAGCAGCTGTTAAATATGTTAGAAAAATGTTTGATGATTATCTTATTCATTTAAAAGAAAAAGGTGTTCTTCAAAAACCATTCCCTGAAAGCATGATTGGTCAAATAGACGATACAATTAATGCTTTAAAGAGTGAAAGGGATGCTGCTTTAAAATCTGGAATGGACCTACAATCTGCTAAAGCTAGAAGCCAAGTTAATAAATACAATTATACTATTACTAGACTTAAAAACCTTGTTGAATCAGCTAATAACAAAATTAAGAGTGAAGTAACGAGGATAGAAGCCAAAGCTTACAAGCATCTCCCAGGTGGTAAAGGGTTTAAAGGTGTAGTTAAACAGGGTGAAAGCAAGGGAGTATTAAGTAAGGCAGAGGCTAATATTAGAGTAGCTGGGATATACGAAAGACAAAGAGATAACCTACTTAAAACTATTGCAAAATTAGAGGCTAAGAAAGAAGCTCTTTTTGCTGATAAAAGTCTTAGTACATCCTTACTTAGAGAATTAGATGATTTAGATTCTACTATTATTAACCAACAATCATTAAGAGATGCGTTTGGTCAGGTTAAATATGTTCATATGCCATTAAGGATATGGATGGAGTCTGCTAACAAATCAAATCCTTCAGGGTTTGGTCGTTCGTTCGCTGGGTTTAGAAACATCAAAGGAAGAAAGTCGATTGATATTCAAAGTCTTATAGATAAGGGTGTGATAGATAGAAGCCAGGCAGACATAAGAGATATAACAGCTAATTATATCCGTTATGTAGAAGAACAATTAGCAGAGAAAAACATTATTGATTCAGCAGTAAAAGAGGGGTTGGCTAGGTCAGCTGGCAAGGCACCACTTAACTGGGTAGAAATGCCAGCTAGGTTGGTTCCTGGGCTTAAAGGCAAAAAGGTTCATCCATTGTTTGCTGATTACTTAGAAAGCCATTTTAAACATTCAGGAACAACAGGAAGAGGCTTTCACACAAAAGCTTTGAGCTTAATAAAGATGGGTAAGTTTTATAATCCATTATTTTTACCAATGTATGATATTTACCAGGGTATAATGTTAGGTGGCTTTGGTCCTGCCACCCACCTAAGAAAGGCATGGAAGATGTCTAATGCTAAACCAAAAGATTATTGGGAAGCATATAAGAATGGAACATTTTCTGTCCCGTTTAAAAATCCTTGGGCTAAATTCACAGAGAACCTGGCATCATTAAAAGCTAAGAACGATAATACTTTAATGATAAGGGCGTTAGGTAAACTACAAGAATTTAAAAAACATCCAGTAAAAGGAACTTTTGGATTACCTGTTAATATTCTTAAATCTTTTTATAATGTTACATGGAATACAGCTTGGAAGCTTGACCACGTTGTTAGGCTGTCTTCTTATTCTTATTTAAAGGATAAGGGATTTACCTCAAAAGAAAGTGCTCAAATAGCAGCTCTGTTTCATGGTGATTATGCTTCTGTTCCTGCTGAAACCAGAAAGATGTTGAACCAACTATTTTTTACTCCAACCTTTAAGATTGCTATGACAAAGCTATACGATAAAATGGCAAAAAGTGGGTTAAGCGTAATTGCTAAGGGTGGGATGAAAGAGCTTGGCGGAAAAGAACTAGGGACAACGGCATCAGAACGAATTTATGGCAGAGGACTTATTTATACGCTTGGTCTAAACCTTGCTTGGGATGAAATGTTTAAGAGTCAGGGTTTTGAGGTAGACCAGTTTGGAAGAAGATACACAAAGACCGTTGATACAGATGAGGGACCAAAGGAAATGGTCTATACAATTTCTGGTCCACAAAATATGATACAAAGATACATTGGTAGGGTTGGTCCAATATTTGCAAAGGATGAACCAGAAAGAATGGCTAAGGTTGCTAATGCCATTAAGTGGGATATGCACCCGTTTTACCTATGGGGAGTAAACCTTATTACCAATACATCTGATGATGGATATTCGCCTATTTCTAATCCATTTACTGCACCGCAACAACAATGGATGGATATTTCTAAATATACATTACGTGAAATGGTTGGTGTGTTTCAGCTATTCCTTAAAGAGGAAAGCGAAAGAGATAAACAAGCTAATACTGCTTTTAAGAGGAATACTAATTGGATGTTTAGAAATGTACTTAAACCAATTTCTTTTAGGTATATTCGCAAAATAGATAACGAAAGACTTCAATCAAAAACAGAGCATTACGACCGTCTATTTGCAGAGATGTTTCAAAGAGACCCTCCTGAAAACATTATAGAATTAACAGAAAGAACAATGAAACTAAATAAAATGCAACAAGATATTCAGAAGGAAATGTTAAAGGGTATGAAACAATGACAAAACTAATACAAAACAGAGTACGACCCTTATTAACGCCGATGGCGATTACTAAAGAGGAAAGTGCTGCGTCGGTAGTAGAGCAAGTAAACAATGTATTGGTCAAAGAAATAGACGACAACAATCAAAGACTAGAAATATGGGCCAACAGGGTTCTAGCCATATCACATGGCTTTCTATATATGGGAGGATAACGAATGGCGACAGAAACATTTAAGATTCTAGCACAACACGCAATAGCGGTAGCAACTACTAATGAAACGTTATATACCGTTCCAGATAAAACACAAGCAGTAATTTCCAGCTTAACTTGTTGCAATACTTCGGGAGCAGCTAGAACAATTAGGATATATACAGTTAAAAAGGGTGATACTACTGCGGTTGGAATGGCTTTGTATTATGATTTACCTATTGCTGCTACAGACACATTTATATTAACTGGTGGGGTAACACTAGCTTCTGGTGATTTCATTGTTGTCTATGGAAGTAATACTGGGCTGACATTTCAAGCCTATGGAAGTGAGATAGCACGGGTATGACACAAGGATTTAACACATCTTCTATATTAAAAACAATATATCATTCAATTTCTACAACGGCTTTTTCTGGTAAGACACCAACAGATACTACAACATTACACAAAGAGGCTCGTTATGCACAAAATTTAGACGGAGGGTTTGCGAGTAGGCAATATGAAGCGGAGGTTAACTTACCACAGGGAGCCATAGTTACTTCTTTTAAGATGTATTATAAAAGGTTTGATGCTGCGTCTGCGATGTCTGCTAATTTAAGAATAAGCACATTCGCAGGAACAGGGGCCGCATCAATGGCATCGGTGGCGGCTACTGACGCTACTGGAAACATATCATCCATAGAAGATACCACTATTACATCCGCAACTATTGATAATGCAGGAAACACTTATTGCATTGAGCTTACAATAAATAATAATAATTCAATAAATGATGTTTTTTGTTATGGGTTTCTTATTGCCTATACAGTAAAGGAGTAATTATGAGAGAAAGATTAAACGGATACTTTAGGTTAGCAGCAATATGCGTTTCTATAGCAGGTCTATTCTTTTTAATACTTACTTGGTCAACGGCTACGTTTGCTACAAAACTAGAACTAAACTCCTCAGAAATCCATATGAAAGATGCTATGTATGAAATACAAAATAATATTAGGACTATACAGTCTGATATAAAAGAAATATTGAGGGTAGTTAATTGAGAAAACTAAAACACATTGTCTTACATCACTCAGCTAGCCCAAGGGACACCACCACTATTGGAATGATAAAAAGATGGCACATGGAAGAGAGGGGATGGGACCACCTCGGTTACCATCGTATCATTACAGGCAACGGTAAGATTGCTAGAACGCTTACTGTTGAAAAGGAGGGTTATGGAGTATACGGTAAGAATGCTGATTCTATTCATATTTGTGTTACTGGCGATTTTACTAAGGAAACCCCCACTAAAACCCAGCTAGACTCACTTGAGAAGCTTTGTACTAAGTTATGTAAGAAGTTTCATGTCGAAGCCTCTTCCATAATCGGTCATAACAAACTAGCACTTCCTGAACATCCAACACTTTGTCCTGGTAAGAATTTAGAGTCTGAAATAGGTGTGTTGATTGCAAAGGTTTGTTCGGATGTAGCACAGAGAACTTTAAGAGAAGTTAGAGAAGAAGCTACAATGCTATCAAATATACATAAAACTCGCTTAGAATTGATTGTAGAAGCCCTACGGCGTATTCTAGCAGGTATCATAAAGAAGATTAAGAAGTTATTTAAAAGGGGGGTGGATTAAATGTTAGCAGGAGTTTTAAAGATATTCGATTTCTTACCAGGTGCTAAGAGTAATATCGGTGCCGTTGTATTAGTAATAGTAACTGTAATGCAACTACTTGGTGCAGACCAAGGAATAATTGAATTGGTGAAGAAGGTAGCGGAAGCATTATTAGTTTATGGCGTTGCGATGAAGACTGTGAGGAAGAAAGTATAATTAATGGGCTGCCTGTCTGATTTGATAAGGACACCAAAATAACTTAATAATAAGGTCCTGAAAAGATTAGCAGGCAGTTATTTACTTAACAATCGAATAAAAAGTGGTTGACAATCGCTTTTAGAATGGTATAATTGTTTCTGATGATAAACTTAGAGATTAATTTAATAATGTTAAAAGGCCGGTTTACCTCTAAGTTTTCCGGTCTTTTTTTATGGAGGAATTAATGAGAAAGAATAATTACAGTTTTAGCGACGATTCTGGTGACAAAAAATACTTCACAATGGTTCCAAATGTTGTCCTTAACCACTCAACAGCAATAGACCAAGCAGTTTACTTACAAATGAAGCGATATGCTGGAGAAAAGGGTGAATGCTTTGTTTCTAAGCGAAAACTAATGAAAAAATTAGGAGTTGGATGGAAAACATTAAAAAAATCAATAGATTACTTACTTGATAAAGATTGGATTTCTTGTTGCGGTGTTAAGTTAGTAGATACTCCTGGTGGTAAGCAAGAAATAACAAAATACAAGGTTAATGACATTTGGAAGCTAAACATAGAGCATTATGAAGGTGTAGCCAACGAGAAGCACCCTAAGTCCAAGGTGTTGCTGAAAGGAGCCCAGGGTGTTGCTAATAGGACTCCAAGGTGTAGCCAGTTGGTGCGTAAAGAAGATAATACAGAAGAAGATAAAGAAGAAGAGGGTCTTTTTTCTTTTAATGATATAATGAAAGGAAGGCCCAACCTGGAAAAACACTTAAAAGCGATAACGTAAAAGGAATCATCCTAAACATCTAATGAAAGGAAGGTGAGTTTAAATGACACGATTCATGGCAGTTTTAATAGCATTAATAGTTTTTTCCGCTTTTTGCTTTGCATCTGGAACTTATACAACAATAGGTAATTATGGATACTACACAGACTATTCCAAGCCTAGTAATAATTATACAGTTACCAAGGTAGGTAGATATGATTATTATTCTACAAGTTCCGGTAAAACCTACACAGGTACCAAAATAGGGAATTATTATTATTTAAATGACTAATGAAAGACCAGCAGAACTTAAATATTGCCAACAGCTTGTACATGAATATATAGTACAAGGTATTGAAGAAGCCAAGAATAATTGTAAGTATAAAGCTAGTGAGACTCAGAGTGCTTCACCCAGAAAGATTAGTATTGTTTATCGGATTGGTGAAGAATTAAAGAAACGGATGAAGTATATGAAGAAGGGTAGGTTTGGTGTTGATGATGTTACTCGACGACAAATACTTATGGACATCATCTCCCAGCATAGTGAATTCTTACAGAACGAATTTAGGGGTTGAAATATGCTAACTAATAAACGATGGACAAATAAAGAATGGAAGATTAAGTGTGCTAGGAAAGATAAATCTTATTACCTCACTATAATTAAATACATAAAAGAAGGTCATGCGTTAGCCGAGACGGGTAAGAAGTTTGGCCTCTCTAGGGAACGGATTAGACAGATAGCAAGCAAACATGGTGTTGATATTAACCTTCTTATAAAAAATAACCTGATTCTTTTCCGTAGAAGCGTACCATATCGAATGTGTGCTGAATGTTTAAATGAATTTAATAATAATAAAAATAAAAGACGTTTATTCTGTTGTATTGAATGTAGGCTGAAATTTAAAATAAGGTTCAGTTTACACAATGGCCGGTATACAGTCCTTAATGGAAAATCAATAATTATTGCTAGAAAAGTTGTTCAAGATTGCTTAGGAGTAAAGCTATCAAGAAAAGAATGTGTCCACCATATAGACGGTAACATTAAAAATAATCATATTGATAACTTAATTGTTTTAGACAGAAAAAAACATGCTAGCATGCACCAACAAGAAAGAAAGAAAAAAAACTTGCAACTACAAGCGTAATATGCTATAATAAAAACGATGCAAAACCACAACAGCAAATTTAATAGTTTTTTGAAGTACGGGAGTGGTTACGTTGTGGTAATCCACTTCCTTTTTTGTTTTGGGGGGTTGGCCTTGTGCTGGCCCTCCTTTTTAATATAATGGCATATAAACTAGGAAAATATATATATTTGAAGAACGGAAAACTTCCTGTTGGCAGGATTGAAAACAATGCCTACCACTCCACTCGTTCCGCCGAAAAGCATTTTTATCGTAATAAACCTGGCTGGGCTATCTCTGCCGAGATACTTCGCTACTTAGCTAAACATAATATCTTAGAGATTGTATTAGAGGTTGTCGCTGTTAGCGGGAACTATACTACTAAGGCGTTACTTGCTGACTTTGTTCAGCGTGGGATTGAACTTAACCATGTTGATAAGCAGTATTTATTGCGTGATAAGTTCTGGACTCAACAAAAACCAACACAGTTGGAACTGGAGGTGAAGGAATGAGTAAATTAGTTGAAGCATTAGCCATAGAAGAAGCAAAGGCAATCATAAGCGGGTGGAATGGTAAAGATGAAAAGTTTATGGTAAATGGAGAGGTTTATACAGAGGATGATGTGCAGTGTGCCTGTGAATTATTAGAAGAATTGGAGGTGGAGAAGTGAAACTGAAGGATAACGAGGTTATATACAAGTCGGATTATAAGCAACTTGGCGAAGAGGATAGACGACATATAAGCATGGAAGAGTTGGATGAACGGTTAAAGAAGGAATTAGTTGGTTACAACTGGAAGACGGCTTGGCTTTCCAATAGATTGCAGGAGGTAAAGGTATGAACCCATCAACAGAAGAAATATCCCACAACTATAAGCCGGAATGTTATGTTTGCAGAAAGCCGATAGAGCTTGAGGATTTTATGAGTGCGCCGGTACTTGAATCACCAAGCGATGCCGAGTGTCCACCAAAAGCTCCGTTCCATGAGAAGTGTTATCGACAAGCTACTTTTACGGAGGTGGATTAATGTTAAAAATAGAAAGGAGGATACCAGGAAAGATTGGCGAGAAAGAAGAAAGGTTCGGCTTCTACCATCTCATTGGCGACAATCTTGAAGAGATAGAAAAAGAAGAAGAAAAGATACAAAAGATTATGATGGAGAAGGGAAACCCTAAGAAAGATGAATGGAAACCGCTTTAAACTAAATAAAGGAGAAAAGTAATGGGAAAGTTTATCGAGTTTAAGAAAAAGAATAGTCAGTATTTGTTTTTGATGCCGAACGAATCAGTCAAGGTAACGTATAAAGGCGAAGAGAGTGCGACAGAAGGTGTTAATAAGTTTGGGACAAAGTGTATGAAGTTTACTTTCGGCACGGAAGACGGAGATAAGTTGTTTGAGATAACGGCTATGTCAGTTATCGCACAGTTTGATAATTATAAAGAGGGTGATGTTTTGACTATTGATAGAGGTGATAAGGGTGCGAAACCGTCGCTAACGATAACAAAAGAAGGCGACTCTCCTTTCTGATGAGTAGCAAGGTGTCAAAAATAGTGGCAGCGGTGAAGAGATATTGTCTGGAATGTTCGGGTGGCAGCAAGCGAGAGGTTGAACGCTGCAACTTCAAGGGCTGCCCGTTGTTCAAATACAGATTAGGATTAAGGAGGGAAACTCATGGGAATCTTAGAAGACGCAAAAAAAATAAATAAGGTGATTGAAAAGATACCGGTAAAATGGTTTATGATACTGGTTGTTTGTTTTGTTTGTCTCACCATCCTCTTTTCAGCTATGAGCTTCCGGCTTAATGGTTTAGAACGTTCCCAAGACTTTGACGCTGGCGTTAGAAGTGAAAGAGTTGAAACAGCACGCTACTTACTACACTACTACGGTGAAGCCCATGTTTTAAAGTTTAGAAATTGGTTGGAAAAGGAGGACGCAAAATGAGTAATGAAAATGTAGTAGAGTCGAATGGTGTGAATGGGTCGGATGGTGTGAATGGGTCGTATGGTGTGAATAGGTCGAATGGTGTGAATTGGTCGTATGGTGTGAATGGGTCGTATGGTGTGAATTGGTCGGATGGTGTGAATGGGTCGGATGGTGTGAATGGGTCGTATGGGATATTAAATTCATACGGGGTAGACAAGGCTTTGTTTTTGGCTAACAAACCTAGAAGTTATTCTATTTTTGGTAAGGAAGTAAGCCAAGAACGATTTGATGAAATATGGAATGAATTGTTTAGTAAATTAGGTGATTGGTATCCGAAATTCAACAATGCTTTTGAGCTTTATCATAAGGTTGGTGGAGATTGGAAGAAAGTTAAAGCCAGTGAAATTGATTCTACATTACCCGATTGGTCAAAGCCTTATGAGGCGTGGAAGGATATGCCACAAGAAGCTATTGATTATGTTAAATCCTTACTAGAGTTTAACGCAGAAATGTTTAAAACAATAACAGGAATTGATGTTAAAGAAGAACGTCATGGGTTTGAAGGGCTTAAAAAGACACTTGATGAAGCCATTGAAAAATTAAACAAAATAAAAGAGGGAATTGGGAAATGAAAATAATAAACGCAAAAGATGTTGAGGGGTTAGTAAAACCTACCGGTGAAACAAGACCCCTATCTTGGACTTTTAATACTGGGTATAACGAAGCCCTAGACAAAGTCCTCTCCCTAGCGAAAGAGGTTTCCGATGATTTGCTTTTTGCTTATAGTCAAGGAAAAGTTGATGGGCTTATTGAAGGTCGCCAAGCAATCCTAAAAGCACTGGAGGGGGAGGAGG
>Ga0307928_10001069_pt1 | contig 20582 bp, 8 predicted proteins | sample AceLakmetagen232_FD_201815 | JGI IMG/M metagenome (GOLD analysis project Ga0307928, IMG submission 201815) | Saline water microbial communities from Ace Lake, Antarctica - #232 | ecosystem: Environmental > Aquatic > Non-marine Saline and Alkaline > Saline | place: Antarctica: Ace Lake... | reverse complement strand
ACATACCCGTTGGAGGCGATTCGGGGGCCACCAAATCTCTGGTCGTAGACGCTACCCATCATACAGGTAATAGCTGGTTCAGCAGCAGCATTCAGACAGACCGGTTCTACCGTTACGTTCTGAGCATCCACATAGCCGGTGATTCGACGGGTGATATTGTTCAGCACGGTCACTGAATTGAAAGTGGTGATTCTCTTTCCTACATCTGCTTCAGAGAAAAAGTCGCTAGCACAGCCGATTGTATCTGTAGCCGCACCAGTACTCAGAATGAAATCGTCGCTTGACCGTACCGTAAGCTCTCCAGTAGCTCGAGTCCCGTTCCGCATTTCAAGGAACTTGCTGGTGTGTGGAAGGTAGTCAGAAGTATCGTCGTGCAAGTCGGCGTTGTTACCAACCAGGCAAACACTTTCAAGGCTACTTCTGAATCGAAGTCCAGCAGCGACACACAGCCACACTCTGGAAGCTGAAGTATCAGTGCTGACTAGATGGAACGACCGGTATGGGGTAGCCGCAACAGCCACGCTGTCGCACTGAACCCCCGAAGTGAACAAGGTGACGTCATCGCATTGAAGTAGGTCCCCAGTGGTTCCACAGACTCTAGCCACAGCTACGATAGCCGTAGCTGCCCCTGTCTGGCTTGGGTAGGCCAGGATAAAGTCTTCCCCGTCAAAGGCGATTGATGGGTACCGGAAACTTCCACCAACGCTGTGATGAATGATGTTTGAAGGAAGTAGCCAGTTTGCACCATCGTCACCAACGTCTTTTCGACCGCCGTGGTAACTCGGGAAAGCTGGCCCACGGTGTTCGTCTCCAATATCTGCATCCTTCCATAAGCCCCAGGAAGTTCCGCTGGAATGACTCATATGCCCAATGACGCCACCAAGAGCAAGGTCTGTCCCAATCATATTGGCGTTTGACCCCGCCGGCACCATGGCGTGGAAGACCCACCCGGCGTCGTTTGCAAAAACAACCTGAATTTCATGATGCCCGTAGGCGGCTCTAACCCGATTGAAAGTCTGAGGGACTTCAGTACCATATTCAATAGCAGACCATGTGCTGAACAACTCGAGGACATTGTCCCCATGCCGGTTCACTTCAACAGAGTTCATTTCAGCCAGGTTTGTTGCCGCTGGGTTGAAGACCGCTTGGTAAACTGCGTCCGTGCTGGCCACCCCACCAACGTCTTTTCGACAGAAAATGAGGTAGACCTGGGATGCTGACCCGGAGTACACAATGTCGCAGCTATCAGCGATGTCAGCCGCAGTAGTAAAGGACTTGTCGTTGGCTACTGTTTCTGTAATCGTGTCCCATAGTCCAGGGGCACTTTCAGTCACGTCTACGAGTGACGTGTGGAACGTCTGGCCCCCTAACGTCGCAGAAGCGTCGTCATTGACGTGGGCCACCATAAAACGACGACTGGTTGTCAGTCCACAGCCCCACATCCACTTGACTGATGTTCCAGCCAGTGTGTCGGCTACTGGGGTGGTATGTACCGAAAGTGTATCGGCAGCACCGGCACGGACACCGGGTCGTCCATCGGCTGTGGCGTCGAGAAGTGAATCCCACAATTCGACAGCGAGATGATTGTTCACCCCATCGTCTTCAATCCAGGAAATCACGTAGGTGTTCAGAAGGGGGTGCCAGTCGATACTTGGTGGGCCCTGGTCGAGAGAAGGCGTCTTCGTCGGGCTCACCGACAATTCAATCGGCCCACCTGAAATTCCAGCCCCTGCGAGGTTCGATTCGGTGAAGTACAAGTGGGGGTCACCCCCTGCATCTACTTCAAGCCAAACGGTAGCCATCCGGTCGTACCTGGCATTGTAAACCGTCGCCGCCCCCAACCCATCAAAGGTTGAAGTTCCTGTGTTCAATATCGACCCAACAGACCCATTTAGAGGACAGAACGAAGGGACGTTGTCGTCTGGGAACGTCGTTATAGGTGACGTAAGAATGAACGGTGCAACCCGAACCAGTGGGTCTCTACCCAATGACGGAGCAGCTTGTAGGATTGTAGATTCCCCTTCGCCTGTGATTCTCACGCCTGGTGGGATTTGGAACGTGCTATCGAACCAGTAGATTCCCTTGCGAAGATGTACTCTGCCCCCTGTACCGACTCTGACAGGCTTCAAGCCATCTTCAGAAAGATGAACGATTCCTGGAATGATTTGATTCACATTGGCCAGGAGGAGATAACCAGCATCGTAGGACTCGAGGTCTCCAGATTCATAGGCTGTTACCCCCACCCGGTCACCACGGCCTAGATCATATGCTTCTGTAGTACCCCTGTACATGTTAGCGTCACCACGGGTGTGAACATTGTCCCCGGCAACGATGGTAGATTCCCGAACCCCTAGTTCACCACCTCTGGCATACCCAAAAAAGTCCAGGGTTCCGTCCCACAAGAGTCCTGTGTTCCATCTGGGGTCAAAGAAAACCCCCCGACCCAGAACGGCGGCACTAGCCCCGTCTAAATCTGCTTGGCCGAAACCCCCAGTACCATTCGATAGCCCAGTGCCAGGAGCTTCATTCCAGATGGCTGGAACGGAAGCCGCAACCGCACCAAGGATTCCACCCTGTTGTCCCGATTCAACCAGCCAGAAGGCGTCGCTGGCATTTTCATAGAACGCTAAGTGAGGTCGGTTGTCTTTCCCAATGGGGTCAGCCGTATCGTACCGTTGGATGAACAGGTCTGAGTAAATGTTTGCACCAGAACTTCTGGTGGTGTACCCGAACAGTCGGTCATCATCTGGGTCTACTTCAGGTGGTACGGTAGCCAGAAAGAATTCGTCTTCAGCGTTGAACCCAAGTCGTAGGTCCATTTTACGGGCGGTGTAGTCCAGAGAAACCCCAGTGAACCACTGGGCTGTGGAATTCGCCCCGATACCATCATCCAGGTTCTTGATGAATGTCTCGGCCCCTGGGGAATAGGGTCCTGAAACTACCCAACCTGTGAGGTCAGCTTCTTCAACGAAATGGATCTCGGCAGGAGACCCAGGGTCGTTCGGGTGATTCACATAGTCGTCTGCTGGACGGAGTAGGGACAATCCCTGGGAATAGTCTGCTAACACACTTGAAGTCATGTTGGCTGAAAACCAGATAGCGTATAGCTTCAACCGACCAGTGTAGGCTTCAACAGTTGGGCGGAAATCACCCAACGACTTCGGTGGGTGGGATAGTCGGAGAATACCAGACGATGAAATGTGAGCCCATTGCCCCTCTGAGCCGGTGGCTGGGTCAATCACAGGTCTAGTAGTCAGAATCGGCTTCTCTAGGTCAGGGCCTGTCCCTGTTCCATCGTCGGGGTACAGGATGACCCGATAACCCCCGGCAGTATGGTCCTGTGGCGGGGTAGTAAGTACAGCATCAGCCCTGTCAGCCACGTACATCAATGGATTGCGAGCCCCATTTATGACCTGCCCTGGAAAGTAGGTGCCAAGTGAAGCCCAGGAATAACTGTCTGCGTAGTCGGGGATTGAACCGTCGTTGAAGACGAAGGTCTGTTCCTCAAAAGCGGTTCCTGTGACATTCGATTCGGGGAGGGCGTACAATTCTACTGGGGCTGGTCGAACTACGTGGTAGAAACAAGTCCCCACTTCGCCAGCCGATACAGCTTTCGCCGCCGTGAAGGTCAAGACATGCTGGGCAACGGTGTCAACCTGGTAGGTCTGGTAATTCCCGGCATTGGCGGTAGCCACTGGGATGACAATGTCACCAGGAGCCACACCTGTCGCTACGAAATCGACCGCTGCGTCTGTCAGGGTGTTTGCCGGGGTAGCGAGTGTCCCGCCTGTTCCTGATAAATTCCCAGCAAGCCTGGTCGAACCGTACATCACCAGACGAGCTTCACGAAGGGGGCCAGGGTCGGCAAACGTCACGTCATAGGGGTCAACCCACGGGGTTGCCGGGATATACTGAAGAACTTCGTTCGCAGCGTTATGTGGGATGAACGGCCAACTAGATTCCTGGCCAATTAATTCCCCGCCAAGGAAAGTTCTTCCCGCTTCCTGAGCTTCAACAACAGCGATGATTTCGGTTTCTTTTGACATATTCTCCCCTATCCTACAACCGTGATACCGGTTGTTTCAACAGTGAGGACATCGGCCAGGGCGTCCATAAAGTAGTAAATTCTCAGTGCGAAAATGGGTGAAGCCCCATCAGAACTCCAGATTGCTGGTTGCCCCAGGTCAAACCGGAAACCGGTTCCGGTGTCTTCAACCAAACACCCAGCTCCATCTTTACTAACATCTGAAGTTCCATCACCACGGTAGCGACCGAGGTCAAGCCACCCAGTAACACCGGGAACCTTGAGCATCACTACAACTTGTCCAGCCCGACTTGCAAGGTCTGTAGCGTTCAACGTCCCGGCGTGAAGTCGGGCATAAAACGCTTCATCGAAGGCCCCTAAGACCCCAAAGTCACTCAGACTGATTCCATCAATCTGAATCTCGCCCGTTTGTCTGGGCTGTGACCCGAACAGCTTGAGGAATCGCTGGTAGTACCTAGATGTTCCTAGAGCGTCCCCAGCATAGGCGCTGTAGTCTGGTTGCGTCCCAGTTGCGGTGGGGTAGTGGTTCGTTGAATAGTCGGTCTGTGGCCAGATTAGACGCCCGAACGCTACCTGAAGTGCCGCTGTAGTCGTAGCATCCCCTTCAATAGCCGTCGCTTCCACATACGTCCCAACAGTAGTCATGTTTGGGGCGAGGTCCATATCGTGGTTCTGGGCTTCACGGAAGGGTAGGTCTCGACCAAATGATTCTTCCACCCTCCAGGCAGCGGTAACGGTGCCCAGGTAGGAACTGGCCAGGATTGTCTGTGTGGGGAGAGCCTGGGGGGTCGTAAGCGTCCCATTTGGATTCTGATAGGTACTGGATAGGCCAGCATCATCAGAGGCGTCTTCATTGCTGTCTTCGCCTACAGTAGCTGAATAGGAAGCAACGAAGTCGTCAGTAGTTGCCGGGGCGGCGGCATGGCTGTACGCCCCTAGTTCATCGTAAGCGAAGTCGTGTTCATTGACTCCAAATCCAATCGGGAACATCAAAATCGGGTCGGTCCCATTGATTTCCACGTTGGGACCAAGCGTTACCCCTGTGAAGAAGGTGTCATTTGCCGCTGTCCCACTGATATCAAAGTCCAGTGTGTCGCCGGCACCGTACCCCATTACACCTGAAGAACGAATGGCGTTGGCGGGGGTAGTCAGGGTTGTAGGTGTGATTTGAGGGTAGGTAGCTGTCGCCAGCGGACCGGTGCCATTGTCTTTGTACAGGCGTTCTCTCTGACAGGAATTTTCAGGAACTGTGAGCGACCCGAAGTTGGGGTCGTTTACTGCGATTCCGTATGTATCTGAAGCTGTGGCGAATGCTTCCCCATCAAGAGTGTGCAATAACCGATAAGTGGCATTGCTGTCGAAGTCTGCATGTGTCGAATCAATCGTGAACTCAAAGCGGGCCAGTTGGTATTGTGTCCAGTCAACAGAATAGGAATCGTATTCCCCACCTGGGTACTGGGCAAGGACAGGGAGGCGGTCTGTGAGGTCAAACGCCCAGGTAGCACCAGAAGGCGAATAGTTCGCCTGTCCTGTATCCCTGGTAGCTTCAGTGAACAGGGTGGATAGGTCGTACCTAATGACACTGGTTTCAGTTCCATCTGGGTCAATGCGTAGGATACCCAGAGTACCCCTATCAGCGGGGAACACAATCCCCGACACGACCATGTCGTCTGAAAGACTCAGGATATTGTAGGTCTCTACGGTTTCCCCGATACCTAGTCCGTAGTCCAGGTTAACAGCGTTGTCAACCCCACCCACTTTACGGAAGCCGCTATCAAACCCCCAAACCGGAATCCCAGTGTTTGGGGCTCCGGTGTCTAGGGGGTCCATCCCAATCTCATTCATTTCAGGGATAATAGCCGAGAGTTCTTCTAGGTTCTCCTGAACATTGTCATCATCAAACGGATTCGCAGTCGGGTCGTCAGTGTAGGTAGAGATTGCTGACGCTTTATGGGCGTCGTGAGGGTCACTTGCGTGGGCGTCTACATCCCCACCGACTGCAAAGTCGAGGGATTGAGTCCCGACACTGTCTTCAGGAGCCAGGCCCGGTCCCACCGTAATGTTCTTAGGGTCTTTTGAACTCGGCATATTTTCCCTCTTATCGGTGAGTTCTCGGTGCTGTCAGATTTCCTGGCACACGATAAACTGCCACAATGTTTTCTGAGTCAGCGGTGTCTACCAGCGTGACCTTGTTCAAAGCGTCGGCTTCTGTGAACCGTTCTGCTAGAACTAGATAGAGTTCACCCTTACGGGGGCCATCAGCTACATCGGTAGCTACTGAAGCTAGGACAGCTTGAACTGCCCGGTGTGTCACAGGTCCAGACAATTCCTGCCCAAACGCTGAAGGAAGGTACCCAGAACTGGTCAAGACTTCCTCGTAGTAAGGTCGCCCTTCGTCATCTTCAGCCGATGACGACACCGCAATGCGGGTGGACACCATCGGGATGTGAGCCATAACCTGAAGCTGCCCTGTCGGGGCATTGAATCCTTCAATCGAAGTCAGTTCCAATGGGTTCACATTGTCACTGTCTAAATGAGTGCTCGGTAACGGAAGCTGGTTGTAGATGGTTTCGTAGGGGTACGCCCCTTGTTCTAGGGTACCGGCTCCTTGGATAATGGTCTGGATACGTTCTGACACCTGAAGGAAGTTCAATTCCAATGGGTCAGGGGCGATAGCGTCAGGAATCCCCTGGAATGCCTGGGTCATGTAGTTGACCCCAACCTGGAACCCAAGTTGCACCCCAGCGTCAGACCTGGAAGGGAGGGGACGCAGGGCTCGGTATTCAACAGTGACTGCTTCACCAGGCGTGAACGGAAGAACAGCATCCAGTACTTGCCTTGTCGGGTCATTTCTGGTGAACGTAAAGGCAGCGTGGGCCCCAGTTGCGGCTCCGGTCACAGAATCGACGTGGTCGAACCTTTCAGGAAGAACCACAGCACCAGTCGTGGCCGCTGGAACAACAATAGACAGAAGAGACGCCGGGTCTGTTCGCCACAGGATTTCAACTTCCTTGGCCGCAGCGGTGAAGTTCACATCCGTGATCCCGCACTTGTCGGTCGCTGGGTCGTCTTCAGAGGCGTCAGCATGTTTGTTTGTCGTGTCATACACCCTAATGCTATCCGTATCGAATCCTTCGTAGGGGACACGGGTTAGCCCACTACCACCAGGGTATGTCAGTTCTACTTCAATCCAAAGGTTATCAGCGTAGGTGTTGACATCTGCTCCCAGAGTGATGGTGACTCTTGAAGACCCTAGCCCCGAAATGCTGACGATGTCTATGTCAGCCTTTGCCCCTATGTCCAGTTCCCCACCTTCCCGTCGAACAGAAAGGATGTCCGTGATGACAATGCCACCTGGGGATAAGGGTAGGATATTTATCCCGACGGTCGGGTCCATTGGGTACGGATTGAATCCTTCAGTGCCTGGGATGACATTGGACAGGTCGATGACTACCTGGTCGTTCGTACTCCACGGGGCGGCTGGTGGATTCTGCACATGAACCGGGTATTCAATGACTGCCCTGTCGGAGAAACGTCGGCAGACATTGTCTGTGTTCCGGACGAAGACCCCAGCCGGAGTGTCCCCGGCAGCATTAGGAACCCCAGTGATCAACCCGATTTCATTTTCAATGAGGAGTTGCTTCCCAATCATTGGCCGGGGTGCAGGCATCCATGGGTCGAGTTCCCACTGTGTTTCCAGGGTGCTGTCGAAGACATACTCTGAAGCCTTCTGAAGAACCTGGTTCCAGTCCCACCCTTGGAAGGAACAGAAGGTTCGCATATCCAGAAGGTCAGAAACATCAATCTTGTCGTAGTACAGGGTACCTGGTCTACGCTCTAAGTCTGTTGCTGGAACGGCATCATCCACAGACCTGGCACCGTACTTGTTCGCCCACATATCGTAAGCTGTCTGATTTCTCCGGGGTACCAGGGCGATTGGGATCGCATAAACATACCCGTCTACTGTTTGTAATGCCGCCTGGCTTGCTGCGTCACCACTACCCGCAACCCAGAGGCCAGCGTCAGTGGCGTGTCTTGCAAAGACCTGCCCAACAATAGGAGCCCCGGTGGCTCCCTGAGCCAGCACAGCCGGGTCATCAAGTGGTCTGGGATAGGAAGTGGCGTCCACATCGTCAATGACTCGGATACGGTACTGAACCTGGACCCGCTTGGAGGTTTCAGGGTCGGGCATTGCAGCCGCTACAAGTACCGGGTCCAGCAAGTCATCTTCAAAGTTCACAGCCAGGTCCACGACGCCGTCTACGATGTCTGTGTTCCCCCAATAGAAGATTCGACCCAAGGGGCTCTTACCTGTGGCGCTAGGGCTAGGTTCTAAAAGCTGCCGCCAGACTTCAAGAAACACGAAGTTGGTTTCCGTACTAGCTGCGGGAGCCGCTGGTAGTTCCACAATGGCATTGTCGTCCAGCACCACAGTTTGATTGGACTTCATCAGGGGAAAAATCATCCCCGCTACATTCACCCAGCAGGGTAGAATCTCAAACAGGTCTTTATCAACGGCTGGTGCTGGGAAAACGAAGTCTTCTTCGACAGTCGGGATGTTCATGACTGAACCAGTCATGAACCCAGAATCAATCGAACTTTGAACCTTCACTAGAGCTTTCGCACCAGTGATGTCCTGCTCTAACTGTTTCTCCCAGTCTAATCCAGGCTTCCCAGTCTGAAAGACCACCGTGTCATAGTTCCGGTTGTCAACAGAAAGTACCTGTGAAACATCTGTGCCATATTCTTTTGGGTCAGCCATCGGTTACCTCAGAAGGTCAGTCGCCAAGTAAGCCCCAGATTCGCTGGTGCTGGCTTATTAATGACAGGGTAGTTCAGGGCGTTGACCAAAGTGTCGATGTCCCCAGTACCACCAGCAGAAAGGTCTACCGTCGGGTCATACGCACCGGCTGGAACTGGGTTTGGACTGAGGACACTGTCCGAACAGTTCCCTCCGACCAGTCCCATTTCAACTAGCGGCCCAACAGCTTCTCCTGTCCCGAAGATGGTTGTGAAATCAACAATGTTCGTCGGGACATTCGCTACACCACCTGGGGTGGTGCCATCTGCTGGCCAAATGAAGTCGGTGGAACTGAAAGTCTTCCTGGATAGTTCCGCCACCAGTGACCTCTGTGTATAGGTAGCGACCGGTGGGTTCATCGGGTCCCAACCAGCATCCCCGGTACCGACTGCCAGGGCATAGACCCCGTGGTAAGGCTCGGAGTTGTTTTTCATCAAGCGAGCAATCAAGACACCAGCGTCTCGAACGATGATGTTGGGGATGTGAACCGTACAGGGACTTCCAGAAAGGTTCATAGGATCTACGGTCTGACCGAGTATCGGGTTACCATTACGGTCCAGAAGCTGACCTGTAGTGGGGTCCCACAAACGCATGAAGACTTCGCCTTTGACTGGACGCTGGTACTTATCCTTGAAGAGAATCGTCGCCACGGTACGGCGTAAAGCATCAGTCCATCGTTTTTTCATCTTAGTCCCTTCAAATAAATGGGCGTCCCCAGGCTGTCTACCACAGCCTGACTATAAACGGAGTAACAGAATCATATTACACCAACGGGATGACAAACCACAGCACCTACTAACCCCGGAACTGCCCAATCAATGACTGTGCTTCCAGACGTTCCTCAACCTGGCTGGTTCTGAGGGTGTCCCAATGGTTTGTTTATAGCTGTGTCATATTGAACGAATTAACTTCTTGACAGACTGGAGGATAGGAACCGATGGGTACCAAAACGAAACTGAAACAATGGAAGCGATTTGACGCATCGATGCCTACGGCTTTGAATCCCAAACTGACCAGACTGGCCAAATTCAAAGCAAAGAAAGCTGCCAACGATGCTCTGGACGACCACTCTGACTGGAAAAGAATCTTCCAGGACGCCGCAGACGACATCGGGGAACATCTTGAAGGTTAGGAAGGCACCGCCGATAGGATCAAGATTCGGAAAGGCGAACGCAATAGCATGTTCGGACATGGGTCAGATGGTGGGATAGGCGTCCAAGTCGATGTGGATCTTAGCTACTTGATCGGCACTGGGGCTGGGTTTCCTAGCAAAGTCGAAAAGTACCGAGAAGACGCTGAAGATCAGGCGTATCTGTTTGCCAAGAAAGAATTTGAAAGAGTACACAAAGACGAACTAGCGGCCCTGGGTCTCCAACCGGGTGACGATAGAATCAACTACAGTGGCCTCAACGATATGGACGAAGAGGACCTGGCTGAAACGTTCTCTGAATACGAAATGGAAGCCCAGAATGACGAAATATTCGTATTCCGAGCCGGCATCTTCTACTACAATGATGAAAGTCGAAGCCCATGGGTAGACGAATACGGGGTCCCCAATTTCTTCATTTTCCTGGTGTGTGAGCTTGATGGGCGCTTCTTGCCCAACAGAACGATTGACCTCTACGAAGAGACGGTTCCCTTTCGGTCTACCCGTGAACTGAAATCAAAGCTGGGCTCCGCCGTCAGAAAACTCATCTCTAAGTGCTGATTCCTTCCCATTCAAGATAGCCGGGCCCCTACACCAGCGGGATGACTGTATCACTCCCTGCTGGGATTGGATTCACTGGCGCAACAGGCCAGGCAGGAAGAACAAGTGGTCCCCACCAAAACGTACAATCACTAGGGCCAGTCCCCGGCCCCCACAAGTTCCCTGGTTCAGTAGCATCAGGGTAAGCAGGATAGTTGTTCCAACAGCCCACAGTCGTTGTGTCGAATGGGAAGCTCAGAATCCCATAGGAACCCAGGTAGGTTCCAGGTACTGGTTCAGTAAAAGCTACCTCTGTCACGCCGCCATAAGTGTCCTCATTCGACCAATCGAGGTCAACAAACGCTTCGTGTGACTGTCCCAGTCTCCCAAGGAAGACTGATTCGTTCCATACGCCGCCTGGGATTCCTGTCTGAAAACCCACGCCGCCTGTGTAAGTCCATTCAACTGGCTTACCCCCACCCCAAACTAGGATGCTGTCCCACGGTTCTTGTGGTGGTGTGTAGACTTCTTCAACGTGTGTGCAGACAGTGAACTGACTGAAATCAACATCCACATTCGTACCCAGTACAACAGCGGGGGATTCAACCACCCCAGGAGCTAAGGATTGGGCTAGGGCTCCCCAGTAAATGAACGGAGGCACCCCATAGTCTACTTCGCCAGCGGTGGCGTAAGGCAATGAAAGGGTCGGGATTTGAATACCATCTACGAAGACTTCAAGTAGTTGCTTGCTCCCTCGTTTCCAAATTTTAGCGGTGTGCCAGTTTCCATCCTGCCAGGCAGTACCTGAAGCAAGCCGCCCACCTTCCACCCCCCAAAGCTCGGTGACAAAGGTGTCTTCACCACCATTCAGAGCCGCCCCGACAGTGAATTGAATCAGCCGTTTCCCATCGTAGAACCCGAACCCAACATTCCGATTTTCTGAATGGGCATAGGTTCCAACCCTGAAAGTCACTTCCAGACTCACGTCAATGTTCTCGACCTGCAACAGGTTCGATGCCATCACCGGAGTCCCGTAGTTACTGAAGTAGGCTACTGAATCTTCACTGTCGATATTCACCCACCCCCCGACATCAACCGTGTAGGTGGAAGGGTCGGGTCCAGATATGAAACTAAACCCTGTGGTCGCTGGGTCTGAATCAAAGGCCACACTTCCGCACGATGATTCAAACTCAATGTCGATGTTCACTAGACCCAGGAGGTCGTCTGGCGTGGTAAGCAACCCACTGTCCCCACTTTCGTGGGTAAAGAACTCTAAGTTGTCATCATACAGACCACTCTGGTCTTCCCAATGCCTCCACCCTTCCGTCCCAGTCACTAGTGCGACATACCGTTCCTGTCCCGCAGCCGTCAGGAAATCTGTTCCTTCGTCCATGACCTGGTCAATGAGTTCGGCATGGGCACTGTTCTCAGCCCAGACAAGTTCTGCAACCTGTGACATTGGGACAGGGGGTGTGAGGTCGTTCAATATCGTGTCTGCTACCAAAGCCCCGTCAGCCAGGAATTCATTCGTAGGAATCCCCTGTGAGGAAAACGGCTGACGGTAGTGCGTGTGCGGAACAGTAGTAGACAGGTGCTCAGGAGATACCAGAACATTGTGCTGATTTGACAGCATGTGGTGGGGGGCCACTAGTTCTTGCGACCCGTCAAAGACCCTGTAAGTTACTGCTTCCCATCGGGACCTAGACAGTCCTTGCCGACTGAACGACCCGAAGGCGATGTAGTTTGACCGTTCGGTCGAGTCATTGACCACCGGAGCTAGAGGGATATTCCTAGTGTTGCAGTCCACCGTAAGAGCCACGGTCTGGTCTACAGATACTGTTACGGTCCCACCGGGGTTCTTTATCAGTCGGTAGTCGTGCGGCTGCATCCAATCGCACGCTGCTGTGACAAATGCTGTCGGGTCACTACTGAACCCATGCGGGGTTGTCGGGTCTTCACCCCGGACTTCGATTCCGATGTACTTATCAGCCGACCCATCAGAGTCGAAGTTGTAGAAGCTGATATGTTCGACGGCTAAGGTAGCCGTTATTGCCCCGTCACCTTCCAGCCGTAGATGGTTGTAGACCCCGTCTGTATTGTAGCTCGGTTCCAGAAGGGAAGCCGCCCATGTCCCCTGAAGGATATCGTCAACATAAAGTAGAACCAACCAGTTCGCTGGATTTGCGTCTGTCGTGTTCCTCAATAGCCTGTAGGTGTGCCGGTCATCCAGCCAGTCAAAGGGCGTCAACCCTACGTCTGTGTAGCTCCCAGTGCTTGAATCGTAAGTCTGAAGTGCTAACTGTCGGACACCAGTACCCGAGTTGGTATTGAGGGCAAGCCGGAAGTTGACGCCGATAGGGGATTCCCTTTCGTTCACTACCAGGGCTACAGGGCCACTACCGTCTGGGCCAGTAAAGGATTCAACCTGAATCGAAGCTTCGATATTGTAGTCATTGCCCGACGTGATGTAGGGGCCGTCGTTGAATACCCCTGTGACTGTAGTTGTTGAAGTCCACCCAGCGTCGTACCTAAAGTCAGACCCCCCAATCACTTCCAGAGAAAGAGTCTTATCCACGACTTCAGCGGTCGAAGTCAAGCCAAGTGCCGCCACCCAATTCGGGGCGTAAACACCGTCAGCTTCACGGTCCTCTTCTGGGAGGGTTAGCCCATTGTAATTGATCTTTCGGAAAGCTTCACCAGCCAGGTAGCAGACCTTTACCTGGTACTTCCCGTCGTCAACAATCACCCCGACACCTGAAGCGGCTTCAGTGCCGTGTTCCATCTGGCCTGTCCAATCCAGAATGACCCAGGCTTGGCGGTCTAAAGTCGGTATGTCGTGCTGGTACGACCTGTACTCCCCGGCAGCCACTTCAGACTCGGATGAAATAGACTCCCGTGACGAAGCCACGTCATTGACGTAGAGGGTGTCTGTACCTACGGTGACAACCCGTTCTTCCCCGTGGGCTCCTAACAGCAACCAGGGATCATCTGGGAAGTCTTGCGGGATTAGTGGGGGTGTGTAGTACCCGTAAAGGTAGCGGGAAGTGTCGTGCTTAGAGAGAGGTTGGAAATAGTACCGGACAAATTCCCATCGCACACGATTTGCGGCGAACCGACTGATAGACCCAAAGTAGACTCCCATCATCTTTTCGGGACTTTGGAATCCTAGGTCTGCGAGGTACGGTAGCGACTCGTAAGCGATAGTTAGGTCTGGGTCTAGGTTCCCATCTAAGAAGAATAGAACAGCCCCATCAGACCGCCGCTGAACTCGGTACGTGTGTTCTTCTGTCCAATCCACAGCAACTGATGACCAGGAAGACGCCTGTTGTTCGGAAGTGCCGGTGAGGACACCCACCTTCTTGACCCCAGCATCCACTATCATTCCGACGACGATGGCCTTCAAGTTGTCTACAACCATCAAGGCAGCACCTGAAAAATCTCCGTGGTATGTGCTGACTTCTTCAACCTGTACCCGACAGGCTAAGTTGATGATGTGCTCTGTGGATAGGTCTTCTTCCCGGTGGTAGTACAAGAACTTGCCGTCATTGAACCCGCCGTCCTCAGTGTCTGTAATGGTCAAGGAACCACTGACTGCCACCGAAGTTCCTTCACCGTATTCAACCCACGGGACATCTGGGGTGTCTTCAGGTAGGAAGATGGCATTGTAGAGCACGTCTTTTGTCTGGTATTCGTGGTGGAATGCCGACCAGGAAGACTTGTTTGACGGTGAATTCGACAGCAACGTCGTTGGGTCATTGGACCCAGCGGTGTAGTTCCTATCAAATCCCTTCCACTTCCATTGCTTCGTAAACGGTGTTGGAGTCGTGGGTGGCCATGAAACTGCCGAAGTCGGGAAACGGGTCCCCCACGAACTATGGCTCTGGTTTGTGTGGTACCCTTTCGTTGCTGGGATGTTATCGGGGTCCCACGATACTAGCTGAAGGTACGGGTCCGCAATCCACTGGTAGGTTATGTCTACATTCGACCCAGGAACCCAGGCTACTGCATCAACTTCCACTTCCCCAGCCATTCCCCGTACAGCCAAAATCTGACTGGAAGGGATGGTTACGCCGTTAATCCGCACGACAACCGCTGAAGCATCTTCAGCCGGGAGGTAGGTGCCTGGTGCCAGAATCGGCCCACGCCTGGTACGAATCAGAAGACTGGTGACTGCTATCCAGTTACCAAAGTCGCTTGTGTGGTCTTCCTGTGTCTCAGTCACAGGAACCTTTGACCCAAGGTAATCTACGCCAGCGATACCACCGTGGAACTTCCTAGCGTCGTCGTACTTGTAGTCGTACATCGTCCAGGACTGGAGTTCGTCTTCAGGTTTCGGCACGACTTCAGAGAAGACAAACCGAAGGGTAAACAGGGTGTGCGCAGCCTTCACGATTCGGATTAGGTTCCCAAGGTCTGTCTGGAGGTCAAAGATGTCAGAAGGGAATTCAGTTACGAAGACTTCAACCAACCACTTGTGTGTGTCAGACACCCCCCAACCTGAATCACTTTCCCTCCCCTCCAGGGCCATCTCCCTGACAGTGGCTTCAAGGTCAGTGAAGAACAGTTCAATAGCGTCTTCCATACTCTTGGGCGTAGACCCCTGGAAGAAAATATCAATGACGCTTAGGAGGTAGTTCCGGAAGGTGTAGTCTGACATATTCCGGGGGTACTTCCCGTCAACGTAGACCATATAGGCCAGCATCTGGTACAGGAATTCAGACCGAACCGTCGTGAAGTACTTGTCGTCGGAAATCTGGTCTAAGGCAACCCTGAGTCTAGCAAGCTGGGTAGCAACATTCTTCAGGTGGATTGCATAATTGGGGCTGGGCTGCTGAGCGGTGAAGACCGACGGTAACATCGACATCATCACTTTGGTCAGCCGAGATTCTTCGGCCTTCACCCGCCGTCTGAACTCTAGCCCTTCTTCAGTATTCGGGTAGGGGTCTTGCTTGAATCTTGGCCCGAGGAGAATGTTCCGAAGGCTTTTGTATCGGTCTACCATTAGTCCCCTATGTCGGGTTCGTCAATTCAGCATCCGACCCCTGGATTTTGTACACGATATTGATCTTCCCAGGCGACACAAACTGCAAGTCACTTGTTTCGATATCCGACGCCCCTGTTGCCCCGTCTACAGTGTATGTCGCTGAATAACTGTGGTCGGCTGGAGTACCAATTACTGTCCCGCCTGCACCCGGTTCCAGGGACACAACAATATGTCTTGCTGTTCGCCGCAGTCGTTCAACGGGTTTTTCAGCCGAAGACAGGAACCCAGCCAGTTCAAGGGTAGCATCATCACTGTAGCCAGCAATAGAAGCCCCAGCTTTCCCGATAATCCACCCCTGCCTGACAGCCGACCCGACTAGGCTAAGTGATGCTGCGTTCGTCAGCATCACTTTATCTTGGAACACCCCGTAGTGAAGCTTGTCTGTGCCACCACCGTCAACTGAGACTGTCGTCAGTGCGTCCTCGATGATATAGACGAAGGCTGGCCCTAATTCCAAGGAACTGAGCCTGGTGTAGCTTGTAGAAACAACGGGGTCACGCACCATCCTCATTCCGTCACTTCGTACCATCTTCCTAAACGGTATTGGGCAATAGACCACATCTGAATGAGCTTCTTCAACCGCCCAGGCTGCATCACTCTGAAAGAATCCTGTACCGTTAGCCTTTCGGTTCATTTCATTCGCAAGACTGGAACGGATAGCCCCTTCTACGGTCACAGGCTGTGTCCCTTGTTTCAGGACAACCGTGAAGTCCATATCCACCCCGACTTCGATTGACTGTTTCACCAGGACATCGGCACAGACATGTCGCATCAAGTTCACTTTGTCTTGAACGTCGTGAAGTAGTCGGTTCGACACGTAGGTAATCGTGAAGTTTTCGTCGTGCTGGTAGTCCACTGACAAAGACTCGCCGTCAAGGATGCTTCCTGTATCCAGTCTCTTGAAATATGTCGCTGTCTTTTCGTCACCTAGAAGCAGAGTGTAGTCTGTTCCCAGGACATACTCCGTTGTCCGTGAATCATTGTAGACCTTGATAGATAGGGAGTTGACGCCGATATTGAACAGCGGTTCCAGTTTCTCTCCGATAAGGACATGGGTTTCGTCATTCACCTGGGTGGCTATCCCACTGGGAATCCCACCTGATGGCACAATCTTCACATAATCAGACGCTGCTGTGCTTTCACCCAGGAACATCGGGTCTTCGGGCTTGTAGAGGTCGTAGTGCGTCCCTTCAGTTAGTGTCCCGGATAATTCCCCGATGACACTGACCACCCGATGAATTGGCTGTACGTCGGGGATGAAAGTGTTGGTTGCGACGGACTTATAATCGGCTGAAATGACATCGTCTAGGCTAGTCACAGGCTGTGTCAGGGTAGTGTCCAGGATGACCGTCTTCCACCAGGTCGTCGGATATGAAATGGGCGTAGCTATTTGAGCGTTGGTCGTGTCGTAGTCTTCACCTGTAGTCACATTCCTGAACCCGTAACCGACAGTCAAGTCGTAGAGGAGCCCTGAAATCGGATTGTCAGCCGACAAGGAAGCATCATCGGCTTCAAAGACTAGATTCGTGGGGTCGATGACCGTCATAGGCTTGTTCAACCCGATAATGTACCGAAAGGCAAACTTTTCAGTGTACTCTGTTTCGTGGTCGCCTCGAATCCAAACATCCACCTTCCCGCCCTGGTTCAATTCACGAAGTGGATCCCAGTCTCGGTCCATATACTGGTCCCCAGCAATCACGACTTTGACGGCAGTAACCCCAGAGGTAGAGATTGCTGTGCTACGATAGCCGCCTTCGGTACCAGCATCCACAGAACAGAACGCTAGGATGCACCGCTCAGTCAGTCCACGATTGGTTTCTTCTTCCCGCCCATACCGAATAGGACTGTCATTCGTGACAGAGAACCCAGCGGCCCCGGAGGACACAACCTTTATCTTCCCAGCGGACACATTTGAGATAGTCCCAGGAGTAACCGCTGTGAGGTTGGCTCGAATTTCATAGCGGCGATACGCTGGATTCCAGTATGCACTGGCGTTATCTGCGTCCATCACGACAGTAGCGTCAACGGAATACTGTAGCCCTTCACTAGTGGCTACCAGGTCTCCCCCAGACACTAGCTGGCTCCTGGTCGGCTGCTTCGTGGTGTAGAAGATTGCCGATCCCTTCCCGTAGGTTTCCCCCAATCGGGAGATTCCCTGGTTCGATGCCAGATGGTCAAACGCAGCGTCAACCATCCCCTGAAGGGTGGTATTGTTCGTCACATAGAAGGCACTCTTCATCGTGATTTTGTATGGCGACACCGCAACATCATCGCTAATCCCATCCCCGTCAGCATCATCAATTTCCAACAGGGCCACAAATGACCCGGCACGGCTCACATAGTCAGCGATGAATTCCAGCCGTTCAATCTCAGACGTGAATGGGTTGATGTGGACATTCTTCACCGTAGACCCCGGATTCATATTGAGTTCCGATTCTACTCGAAGAACAGCGGCGATGTAGGTAGACGCTAGTTGCTGTTGTGTGTGCCTTGGGATGCCAGCCGTTGTAGTTGTAATCTGGATGGGGAGCCCCACCACTTCTGATGAACGGGGGGATTCGACATACTCCCCAATGTCAGCATCAAACGCCACCGCTGTGAAGACGTAGTACAGATTGTCCGAAACCGGAATCCCGGCGAATGTGCTGTTGTTCAGGGAGTTCTCACTCGACAGCCCCCGAGTATGCGTGAACTGGTAGTAGTTCAACAGTCGCTGTTCAGTCAGAGCCATCGTCAATAGTAGGCTGGCGTCAGGGTACTGGAAAACATCAAAGGATAGCTCCCCAGTGTCTTCGAGAAGTTCTTCCAGGTCGTCTTCTTGTTTCACTACAGCAATGACGTTGGACCCATAGGAATCGAATTCTAGGCTCTGTTCAGCGATGTCGTAGGTTTCAAGGTTCTGGAAGGCCGCTTCTGTTATCAGGTCTTTATTGACCCGAAGGTATCCTGACCGCCCCCCGCCCGCTTCAGTCGAAGCGTAGACGTTGTACCCTGTGACAGCATCCTGGTCGGATTCAGTACAGATGATGTCTACGTTGTCCAAATGGCGTCGGACAGAAAGTCCTGAAGGTGATTCCAAAACGATATTCAGGCTACTAGTTGCCACACGTGTCACCGTGATATCGGCTTTCAAGCTCACGCCACCGAGGATGTCAACGCTCCGAAGGGAAATCGTGGTCTTACCGTAGGGGAAGGAATAGCCGTTTGGGTAGGCCGTGGGGCTTGGGAACATAAAACTTGGTAGGTCAAAACTAACCAAATCCGAATCGGTAACCCAATCCCCGTCATTCACCTTCACCTGTAGGACGATGGTGTTGCCATCAACTGTCCCAGTGAAGAAATGTTGGGCACTGTTCGTGCTGAACAGAAGTTCAGTAGTTGACCCAGAACCGTCGGGGTAGTTAATGCGTGGTGTAGTGGCCATCCTATCCTCTCAGCAAGTAGCCCCGAAGCTGGTTGTAATACGGCTCCAGGTTCGGGTTGTCTGGGTCTAGTAGTTCTTTAGCACCACCAGTGTCTACTGCCCGCCGAAGATACACTGGTTCCCCTGAAGCGTTCCGGACAGTCACTTCAATAAATAGGACTGTTCGGTACTGTTTTGAAGGTGTCACGGAAATCTCTTCCACTGAAGCCAGGAATTCTTCATCCGTCACATTCTGGACCTTCCGCTGTTTCACCTGGATGCTTTGAATGTTCTGAAGCGCCTTCGTTATCTGAGTCCTGGCTTGAGTCTGGATGGGGATGACATTCTTCATCCCTACTAAGGACATCAATTCAGTTCCCATCCAAGTAGCAAACCGGTCACTACCGAGGGCGGTCAGGATTGACTTTTCGACCATCTGAAGTAAGAAGTCAGCCCCAATGATAGGCGTTGGATCCCCCTGAACATTCGGACTGTAGTCGTATTCTATCCCCGTTCCGAGACAGCGCAAGCACTGTACCCTGACCGTGTAGTAGGTTACCTCGAAGAATGAATCAGGGCTTCTAAGGGGTTCTCGGAACATAATCCGCTGGGGCTGAAGGGGAGCTACTGTATTGGGCTTCAGTAGAATCTCCCAACCAGGAACGACAGTCCGACCACGTGCTTCTTGTCGATTTGGAAGTCCCAGGATGCTGTGTGAGGTTCCTGTAGGGCTTAGTGAAGTGTCGTGGGTCGGGAGCAAGTAGAATGACGCTTGGTCCCCGGTCGTAATCGTCTGTATCTTCAGCCGGCCCCGGTAGGAAGAAAACGTGACCCCGATGACAGCGGCATTCAGTTGGGCTACTAGGTCTTCCGTCCGTACCTGGTTGCCGACGTACAGGTTCACCACCTGGTCATTGCCATCACCCACACGGATCCCAAAACGGTCACTGACATCCTTTTCGATACGGAATGACCCTTCGTTGGCCCCTAGTACTTCGGCCACGGAATATAGTCCAGCCTGGGGGACATCAACCGAACCATTCATCAAGACCTTAACTTGCTTCTTTGACGCTATGTATGAAGTCACGTCTAGTGCCTGGTACCCTAAACTGTCAGGGAGTACCAATTCTTCGACAACCCTATGCGGGCATTTCTGAAGTAGTTTGTACCCTTTGCTCATTCCTCACCAAGTTTGTCTATCTTCACCCCAAAGGCTTGAAGCGGTTGCACCTTCAGACCAAAAATATCATAGGGCGTCGTTTCCTGTACTGACCGGTAAGTGTCAGGCTCAGCCATCATCATCTGCACTGACTTTATCGCTTCCTGAATCGAACCTTGCGGATGAAGTACGAGGTCAGTAAAAGCTTGACCCAGGTCAGCATTGCTCTTCGCTTCACCAATAGCTTTAGAGACTGGGTCAACTTCCCCGTCTATCCCGTTGACCTGGTCTAACCCCGAAGGGTCTGCCTTCACTACTCGCAGCAATACGATTTCAAGATTTAGCTGGTCGTACAAGTCCTGTGTCATTTTGATCCGATATTCAAGGAACTCTCGCTTCCTCTTCATCGGTTCTATAAACGATTTCCTTATCTGTTCAACAGT
>Ga0307928_10001066_pt1 | contig 20610 bp, 32 predicted proteins | sample AceLakmetagen232_FD_201815 | JGI IMG/M metagenome (GOLD analysis project Ga0307928, IMG submission 201815) | Saline water microbial communities from Ace Lake, Antarctica - #232 | ecosystem: Environmental > Aquatic > Non-marine Saline and Alkaline > Saline | place: Antarctica: Ace Lake... | reverse complement strand
ATACGAAGCTCAATGCGAGTAGGCCTATTATGATGAGTAATCTTTTCATAGTATTAAAAGGTATTAAGTTGGATTGAGCCCTCTGTCTCACAATCTATTCTCATTTCCCTAGTTTCGATAGTAGTACTATCCTCGCTTGCCTGAACCTCTACTTGGAAGGTGTGGCACTCTATTGAGAGCTCAAGAGGGAACGTAAATCCAAATCCCTCTACAAACTCACCCGCAGTCCCTATCGGCTCGCTCCCCGTGTTGCCGTATCCTATTGGAATTCCTGTTTCTAAGACCATTAGACCCTTCTCAATGAGTTCATCCGCTGTTACATCTTGTGTGTAGATGAGCCCACCATCTGCGAATATTCTTATTGTGAATTCGCCAATAGCTGAAAGTAGCCCTCCTATGACGAGATTTAGTACATCAAACTGTGTTCGCCTCTCATCTACAGTCATTAGTCCAGTCACTATGCGGTAATCAATACCAATTCCGTTGTCAGTTGTAGATTCATCATCTAAATATATCTTGCCGCCCCTTTCTGCGCCAGAATACGTCTTTCCTTTGAATACAGTTCTACATGCGACAGACTTCCCAGTGTCAATTGCCCATGCGCCTATATTCCTCTGTAGTACCATCTCCTTATTAAAGCCTTCTTTGACTTTTATGCTTGCAACTGCCGTATGGGTTGCTGAATTGTAAGAAACAAAGTTGTCATCTCCGTCCGTTGTGTCTGCATTGCCCTGTAAAAAGCCCTGTACATGGTAGTCCATGTCGTTTCGTGGCTCCTTTGGATCATCAGTAATCTTGAATCCTGCATCTGTCTGCCCTGCGGGTAAAATTCTACCCTCTTGAGTCAGCACTACAAAATCATCATCCATTTGATCAATACAGTATGCATTTGAGATGGAATGAACTACTGAAACTGAATCAATAAGCGGAACTCCAACAGTTACATCAAATCGTGATGTGCTATTAACGCCTTTCTTCATACCAATCAGAGTCGCATCGTTCCCTGATTTTATTGCCGTTATATCTCTTGGCATTGGGATAGCATACGTTGCTGGGAATACATAGAATAGCTCTGGTTCCGCAGCCGTTGAAGGCTCTGACCAATCTAGAGCAGTGGCATCGGCGCTAACCCCCCCGACTAGCGCCGAGCCTTCTAGCTCTCCCATGCAAGTAGCCTTTGGGTTAGATGCATAGGCGGTTGTTTGAGTGACTATATCTGCCGCAACCATCGCAGCAGTAAGTCCAGTACACCCCGTGAGTTGATCTGTTGTCTTCCCAGTGTACGTTACAGCTATTCCTCTCACATAAATTTCACCAGTAGCATCAAAATCATCTCCATCACCTGTTCTTAGGTTTAATGTAGACCCTGCTACGCTTATAGACGCTATTACTGATCCAGTGATCTTTAGAAAGCTGTCTGTCCGATTGATTGCAAAGATGTCTTTCCTTTTTGGGAAGAAGAAATCAGTTTCACCGGCTGTTCTGGTCACTCCAATGTCGTAGAATGTACCAGAATCAGGGTCTTTGGACTGATAAATGCTCGTTCCACTCTTTGCTAGCATTATTTGCCATGCGTTAGTTTCTACGCCTTCTATGTTGTCCACACGAGAAGATCCTAAGTCTGCGACCTCTTCAAGACCCTTTCGTGTAAACACGCCACCATCCTGCGTTGTTCTCCCGTTTTCAATAACAGAAAGAGCATATTTGCCTGGCTTATTTGGTACTGGCCCCAAGGATTCTATACCGGATGAGGTATCTACTCCACTGAAGCCTGTATAGATGAATGTAAAAGGATTTGGCATTATCTTAGTCGGATTTCGTTAGTAGTTGCCTGTGTAGCATCGAATACTAAGGCTTTTTCTAGTGCCAACTCTGCTAACTGGAGAGAAGTAGGCATATCTGCACGCTTTCTCTTGACCATAAATAGGTGTGCAAGTGTCATTTCTACCGCATACCGCAGAAATTCCCTTGGGATATTGGTTTCAGATTCAAGCGCGGTAATATCGTTGTGCTTTATCTCGTACAGATAAGATACATCCGCTTGATACATACCCCTTGGGAACAGGAAGTAATCACCATATATAGTGAAAAATCTTGGCCTTGGGAACGCTACATTAAACTTCTCGTAGCGAAACGGCAGTGTGTTTACCCAAAGTTGGTGCACTCTGCCGAAATTAGGAGCCGCTGCGTACAACTTATGTACTCTGTCTGTTGCATGATCCATAGAAACAACCTCCGCACCAGCAGCCGTGTCAGTTGTCAATATGTCGCCTGATTTGGATTTATTATCTACAAAATCCATAGCTCCTTTATTCGTTTCCATGACTGATCGGCCAATATCAGGAAAATCTGTAGCATCGTCTAATGTAAACGTAGCCGCTCCTGCGACTATATCTGCAGAAAGCCTGTTGTCTGAAACAGTCTTGAAATTGCCTGTTTTGCGTAGCCACGACCATCCTCTAGCGTGGTGCTGTGCATGTGCTGCGAGTATGAAGTCGGAATTGAGCGTATGGATGTACTCAACCATTTGCGGATCTCCTAGCGACGTTACCTGCGAACTCGAACTACTTATTGCTTCATCCCGCGCTGGCGTGAGGATCTGCTCTGCCGTTAAAAACGTGTCGTAGTTCATTCATTTTAATACGGCAAGAACGCGAAAGCATCGGACAATTTCGAGAGTTCAACTCTCTCCTGCTTCTCTTTCCATTTGTAGAATTTAGCGTCTACTTCATTAAACATTTCTCCTGTTTTCTTGTCGTGGTCGTATTTCTTAGCAAGAAAATCATGTGGTAATGCTTTTTCAGTAAGAGCAAACGTAACAAACTCGCGCGCCTCAACTGACTCTTCTTCTGCGAGAGACGGCGCTAAACTGACACGTTCGCCTTTAGTGCGAAAAAGAAGCTCCTCTCGCATCAGCTTCCAAATGTAACGAGAGGGGCCACCAAGTCCAGTTCGCCATACTGAACCATCTTTAAGCGCATGACCGCCGTTCACCTCACGTGAGCGTCCTGTAGCCTTGACTGTATCCATGTACAGGACGCGCCGCTTTGGCATCTTCGGCATATGGGTCTTTTCGTCGAGTTGTACCCGTCCGTCGGGATGGAATTCTGAAGGCATGAGTAGTTTCTGCAGGTTTACCTGCGTTATTACGCGGCCTTCTGTTCGTGCTTTCAATTTACCGAGAGCCATGATAGGGGGGGGGGAAATTAATCAATATATTGGCAACTTACGTTGAGAACAGCATCTAGCTGGTTTCCTGTTCCAGTTTCTAAACCAAACAGAATGTAGTCATTAGTACCTCCTGCTGCGTCGAGCTGGAATGCCTTACCGTGTCCGTTTGAATCGGAAACACGAGTGCCGGACGCTGTGTGTACTCCTGCATCAAATGGGTAGCTATCTGTTAGAGTCTTACCAGAAGAAGCTCCAGATAAGAAGGTGCCAGTACCTCTATCAATATCTACAGTAGTCTTTGTAGTAGGTGCTGTTGTAACTACAATAGAAACCCTATCACATAGGATTGCTTCGGGGTAAGGGTTTGGGACAGACCAGCCAGAGGCTGTTCCATCACCCTCAAGGTTCGCAGAAGTAAGCGAAGCAGTAACTGGGGCAAGCCCACCAGAAGAATTAAGCGTTCCAGTAAGGGTTATGTTCCCAGATGTATCTATCTGTATTATATCTGTTCCATTGAGAGTAATAGCAGGTGATTGAGTCCCGTCTGTAGCGAAGTGCAGATCCCCAGTTACTATAGACTGTTGGTTCCTATCTTCACCAGTGTACAAAGCAAGTATGGTGGAGATATTAGCTTGTAAGGCAGCGCCTATTGCAAGCCCTGTGATGATTGTGCCTACTAAGGCACCTCGTGCTGATGGCATAATTGGTTGGGGTTAGGCTTGTGACAGGAAAATGTCGATAGCGTCTTCAACGCCAACGGCATGCCAGTCTTCAGCTTGAAGCAAAAGGTTATTACTGCGCTCCGTCTTTTTGGGATCGTGGATTCGTGGCCTCATTCCAACTCGTAGCTTTAGGTTTTTCGAGTCCTTTAGTCCAAGTCCCCAGTAAGCATTCGTGGTTGAGTCTGGAGCGCCATTTACGTCAGCATCAAGGTATTCCATCGCAATATGCTCGTACCTGTTCTGCCATGTGTTGATTCCTCGTGCTGCATCTTCAACGTGACCCGTTGAATTACGGTACTCTTTGATGAGCTCCGTGTTTCCTACTTCTGTAGTAGAGAAGATTATGTTCATTACGTGATTTGATCGCTGACCTTCGTGGTTCAGACCATTACGAGCCAAGTTCCCTACAGCTTCGAGGCCAGTCTGACCAAATGTCGTAGCATCAAGGTTGTCGTATTGTGCTGTCGAACCATTCACAGTGTGTGCAGCACTAAATAGTACAACTCCATCTGCTGACTGCACTGTGATGGTGTTACCATCAATGTCTACATATGTACCAGTGGCACCATTCTTAATGAATTGCTGAACGTCCTGCTCAATTCTATTGGAATGGTTGCGTCCAAGGCCTTCTGCGCCTTCTAGTACTTCAACGACAGAGTACTGGTCATACTGTTCTACTCCAGTAGTAACCTCTGTTGAAGATGTGAATTTTGCTTGTGTGATTGTCAGTTCATCACCGAAGACGGATTCATTCTCGTAGAAGTTACCTCCGTCAAGAGTATCGTGCGAGAAGTTATCCATGACACCCGAGTTGAATACCTCGGATAGTTTTCCATTAGTATCTTGAACTTGGAAGAGTGATCGCCCACCCATACGCTCCATTCCGAAACCGATTGTGAATGTTCGACGCGTAGTGTCCGTGAGGGCATCTCCCAGAGGTGTGTAAATATTTTGCATGATAGATTAAAAGGAAGAAATTAGTTAGTTGCTGGAGCCTCTATACCTGCCCATCGAACGATTTTACCGAGGACTTTACCGCCAGAACCAACATTAGGCCCAGAGGAAGAACCCGTAACGAAACTTGTTACGAAGATAATAGTAACTGAAGTGGCAGTTACATCTATTTCATCTGCATCTTTAAGATCGCAATATCCTTGTTCATCATTTATGTCTGCAGTTCCTGTTCCTACTGCAAATTCCCAAATACCTTGCATGTCCTGCATAACAGGGACTTTAGTTTCTGAAGCGTAATCGCTATCCGTAGAAGAGATAGCCTTCTCTAGTACGCCAAGTACACGCTCTGTCCCAGCAGTCGCCGCAGCAAATACATTAGCTGTAGCATTCTCATTTGGTTTGACAAGCGTACGGAAAGCGTATTCCGTAGATGCTGTTTTAGCATACGGTTCAACTGATTTTATAGCTGAAGGTATGACTAGCTTTACTGTTGCCATAATAATTGGTTGTAAAAGAAACTCTACCCCTTGGTACTATCTATCTGATCCTGGTTGTAGCGCTGTGAGAGCATGTCACTGACTTGCCCGTCAATTTCTCCACGTGGAGCGTCTGGCGCTGCAGAAGGATTAAGAGAAGGTACTGGTGTCGGAGCTGGCTGTGGCTCTGGAGGAGTTGAGTTATCCCGTATTAGGTTGAGCAATTCTTCGTAACTCAATCCTGAATACTTGTGACCTGGAGTTTGCTTGAAGACTAGATATTCTGCCCATTTGTCTTTGTACTTTTCAGTCTTAACAATTGGGTAGTCTGCTTCAAACTTCTCAAGAGTCTCTTCTGCCTTTTCTTGCTGTAAGGCTTTAACTTCCTCTTTGAGTTCTTGCCAATCCGACTGCGGCACCGCTTCCTTCGTAGGAGCTTCTGGCTCCTTCGCAGGTTCCTCCACTGGAGGAGTTTCTATTTTCTCTGTCACTGGAGCGGGTTCCTTTTCAGGAGTTTCCACTTCCACCTGAGCGGGTTCTGTCACTGGAGGCTCCACTTCGGGAGTTTCCACCTGAACCTCTTTTTCATCTGGCATTGTAATAGTGGGAATAATTGGGCAAACGCCCGTGTCTGTGCTTGTGGTGTGGAAAAGCACAGAAAGCGGCGCTTGCATAAGAGGTGTGAATGAGCAAACCTAATTGGTTTACACTAACCATAAAGACTGTTTCTATATATGCAATAGATACTATAACCGTGCAAAGTTACTAATTAGCTATGCTTTCTCTGTATTCCTTGATCACTTTTCGTATATGTGAATGACTTTTATTCCTATCTAGTGGCCTGTTTAGCATTCTTGCAACTCTCTGCGTCATGGTTCCCTCGCCTGGGATTTGTTTTATTACCTCATAGGCAGCTATGATCTCTCTTCTTGCCGCTGTTATTCTAGGCTTTGGCATCTCTTTGTTGAACATCAGTACGAATATTCTTCCATTCAGTTAAAATGTCCTCTAGTTCTTCCATCTGTGCTGCAAACACTGCGGCTTGCATAACATTGCCTTCCTTGACAGCCATGATTAGAGACTCATTCCTATCTACCATCCTATTCCGTAACTTCTTCTCTTCTGACTCTATGGTAAGGGAAGTGCAGAAGCCTTCACTATTAGCTTTATCCTCTGGGAGTATTTCTTCGTGTGTGCCGGAGAATTTGATTCTCTTAAAGAACTTCATGTGATTATAGCTGTAATAGTATCTGATAACATCATACGATAGTTTTCATATTTTCCATCTTGCAAAATGCGCAGCAGTGTTCCGCTTGCTGGTCTGTATAAAACTTTTGTCCCCTTCTTAATTTTGCTATTTGGCCCAGCCTCTTCAATGATACCCATTTGCATCTCTGCATTCTTGCCAAGCCGCACAACGTCGAGGCCTGCCACTTTCTCATCCTCTTCAATAGGTTTAACAAGCACTCTGTCTAGTGTAGGCGTTACTAACATATTTTACCTAGTATGCAATCGCAGGGGACAGACTTAAGACGCTTAATCTCTTCTCCATTCTCGTCCCTGAAGTAAATATCTGAAGCTATAAACTTGTCATAAATTACCTTCTGCCCCTCCTTGTACGTATTGAAGATCCTATCAGCAAACAGCCAATGTCTTAGCCGTGGGAATAGTCCACACTGCTCATTTGAGACAGAGAGTATAGTACCTGTTGACCCTACGCCCTTCTTTGCCTCTTCGGGCATATCAAGCCCCATTTTCTCTAAGTTAGAGTGTTCTTCCTGATCTTCTATAATGAAAGCAAAGCCTGGGGAGGGGTGGATCATCGTCTATAGGGGGTATCTTCTCTGTAAACTTTATTGTCAACTGGGCAACGCCAGTATCCTACGACCTCTCCTGTAACAGTTTTAATTGTTTCTGATTTAAGTGCGACATGCTTATGACTAGGGCACACTGGCACTAATTCGTCCTCGCCTGTAACGTCAATAAGTTTCATTATTGTGCTGGTACGACTTCAGAAACAGGAATAGTTTGAGCGTTCTGTGCCTTTCGGCCTTCCTTTAGTCTTTCGATCTTCTTCTCACTGGAGCCTTTTACCTTATCCTTCCCAGAAACACCCAGAATCTTCCAGTATTCCGTAAGAAGATCATCTACCGGAGGCATAGAGTTAGGATCAATTGGTGGCTTCTGACCAGCCATTTGTGGCTGCGTGAATGGAATGAGCGCTACATATTTGTCCAATGCATCGCCTAATTGCTGTGCCTTGAGCGATTGTAGCTCGCCAGCCCTCTTCTTAGTGATTACTGCTACATCCATATCACTAACACGTATGTATTCAGGTCGAGCTATAAACGAGAATGTACCAGAATCACCACCTTGTAGCCTGTTTTTCTTACCTGCTTTGGTTTCCTTCATCGGCTTATCTGTTCGGATTCTCCTGTATTGCTTACCAAATAGCGGGCCGCCAGTCTTCGGGTGCTCTCCTTCAGTCTCGTCGAACCTATCAAGCTCATCGGGTGTCTCTACTCCTGTTAATGTGACCACTCTTGGATTTGAATACCACTGTTGTACCAGTTTGTGATCAATCATAGTGTCGCGCACTTCGGCCATTTCTTGATTGTAGTCAATGATTGCCTCTAGCCGTGTGAATTGCGATTCTCTCTGTGCGATTGTCTCTCCGAGTGTCTTTTGCTTGGTATCTGTTAGGTTCCTGGGGTCAGTCCCAAGCACTTGAATCATTTGAGAGAACAAGTCATCTATTGAGACCTGAATTGCTGGTATGTTGCCAGATCCCCAGTTGCCAGTCTCCATTTTACCCATTCCTCCAGGTATTTGTTCTCCGTGTTCCCAGTCAATAGAGTTATCTATGCGGAAATTCTTTGCAGTAGCAGTCCAAGACCTACCAGATAGGTCACTTGCTTTGTACAGTGAGCGCCCAAAGTCAGTTCTAAGGTCTACAAGATCCATAATAATCTCTGGGTCACCTGCATAGGCCCAGAACTTCTGCTTTGCGATTACGTTCGCAGAAGGTGTAGCTGCTTCACCTGATTCAGAGCGTGCGACTTCATTGAAGAATCCATAGGTGAATGTTGGAGTGTTCACGTAAGTAACGAACGGTAGCATCTTGTGCTCATCAGGCAGCCCTCCGTAATAAACCTCCTTAACATTGCCAACCGTCATGCCATTTACGCCCTGATTCACAGATGGCCAAGCATAAATAACGTACATATCAGGCTTCGATGAGGGTTTCTTGAAGTACATAATGCCCTCCACCATTCCATCCGAGCCTGCGCCGACACCATCAAAGTCAAATACCTCGCCTCCAAACACCTCTTCTGCCTCCTCATGGTTCATCTTAAACCTTATGGCACAGTCGAGAGCATCATGCGCACCAGTGGCATTAGGATCAATCCAGAAGTCATTTATTGGATCAATAATACGCAAGAATATCTCATTCTCTCCTGGCACATCAACTGCCTTCCATGTGAGAGGCATACCGTTTTCATCTGCCGTTTTCGTGATATTCATTTTTACTGTCGTGTTCTTATACCCCTTCATCGCGACTGATTGCCCAATGATATTTTTCATTCTATTGAGCTCCTGTTTCTTTGGCTTCGCGTGTGAGACTCTTCGTACATGTTTAAGCGTTTGGATTAGTAGCTCTGCTCTCCATGAGTCTTGCTCGTCATCTACAGGGAACAACTTGGCCTCTGAATAGACCTTGCTCTCCTCTGCCGTCTTAGCTTCAACGAACGTACGAGCCAAAGGAGCTACTACCTTCTGCTTCTTCTTGTTGATTGGATAACTAAACAGCCCATCGTAGACAATTCCATCAAATAGCGCGAGCGACATTCTCTTCCTTGCCATGTATTTTTGTTTTTCCTGATCCATCAGGTTAAGCCTTTTTTGCACGAATTCAGCCCTGCGCTTCTGGGGGTCTGTCATCGTAAAAGTCTCCCTTTCATTCTCTGGCTCTTCCTGCTCGGGTGTGACCGGAACTCCGTCGTAGTGTTCAGGCATAGTTAAGGGATTATTCACACCACACAAAAAGTATACTCACGGTTAGTGGCAAGTCAACTACTCATTGCCTAGAGGGTCAAAGTCTAAGGCTTCTTTAGCTATTTGCCTTTGGCGCATAAAGGTTATCCATTCAGTTTTAGCACATTCCCTAAGCCCCTCCTCCATCCTCCTGTATTTCTTGCCGATAGCTACAAACTCCTCGCGGGTTGGTATGGTGGAGAATTTTTCTGTTAGTAATTCACCTATAGCCTTTGATGTTTTGTTCTTACTCATTGCTAACGCCAGCTTCAATAGTTAGAAACGATGCTGCAACTGATACTGCATTCTTCAGCGCAGCGATAGGAACTTTCGTAGGATCAATTACTTTCATCTCAAGCATATCTCCATACTCTCTTGTTTCTGCGTTGAAGCCGTAGTTGCCTTCTTCCTTCCTTACATTGTCTATAACTTCAATTGGGTTTTCCCCTGCATTCTCTGCTACACACCAAAGCTGCTTGCTCAAAGAATCTCGAACAATCTCAATTCCACTCATTTCATCTTCTGTACCACCCATGCCTTCAAACGCATTCCTGCATCTAAGCAGCGCAACGCCTCCACCTGGCAATACACCAGAGTCATACGCTGCTTTCGATGCTGCTATTGCGTCCTCTACTCTATGTAGCTTTTCTTTCTGTTCAAGCACTGAAGACCCACCAACAAAGATATTTGCAAATTTGCCATCTAAACCAGCAAGGCGCTTCTTAAGAAAATCTTTATCTCCTTTATCCTCTGCCTTCTCAATTTTTGCTTTCACTAATCCAATCCTTTCTTTTATGTTGGATTTATTGCCATGTGCTCCAACAATTGTTGTGGCATGTTCTGACACTATCATTGAATCGCATGTACCCAGATCAATGATCTTCATGTCTTGTATTTTCGTACCGGCAGTCGTATCAATTAATCTTGCACCAGTAGAAAGCGCAACATCCTCTAGCAATTCCTTCTGTCGTTCCCCAAAAGACGGAGGATTTAAGACAACACATTGTATTGTGTCTGGGTTCTCTATGTTGTTTTTCGCCAGAGTTTGCAATGCGTCCCCACTAACGCCAGTTGAGAATATGGCTATTTTTACAGGTTGGGCTTTAGTGTCTTCATTGGCATCCATCTGATCGCGTATCTCCTGCAATATCCCAGCCAAGTCACGGATACTAGCTATTTTATCCATTGTAACAAGAATGAAAGAATCTCTTAGTAGCGCACTACCATTCTTCCTGTTGGCAAAATAATGAGAAGCAAACCCAACTGGTATCTGCATTCCGTTTGTAATCTTGTATTCAGTTTTTGAGCTGCCGCCTGCTTCCATTGTAATTGCACCAGCTTTCCCAACCTCCATAATAGCATTCGCAACCACATCCGCTAATTCATCATCTTGTGAGCTAATCCTAGCAATTGATTTTAGTTCTTCTAGACCTTTGACTTCTTTAGAGCTTCCCTCAAGCTCTTTACAGACTGCTTCACATGCTTTTTCCATACCTCTTCGGATATGAATAGCATTAGCACCTCCATCCAGTAGCTCCTTTCCACCTTTCATCATCTCGTAGGCCAGAAGTGTCGCAGTTGTTGTACCATCACCTGTTTTGTTCGTATTCCTTGCGGCCTCTTTTATCATCTGTAATCCAATATCCTCCCATGGGCAATCGAATGAGCCAATTGAGTTCAATGCCGTTACACCATCTTTGGTAATCAATGGAGGCGCGTAATGCATTACACCGTCTACTTCAATAGGGATCTTGCGTATGGCTACGTTTCTGCCTGCTGGCCCTAGAGTAGGAATGATTGCTTCCGCTCCTTTCCTTGCGCCTTCTAGTATTTTTTCACGTGCGTCCTTTCCAAATATTAGTTTAGTCATTAGGAATTGGGGGATAGTTTATCTTTAATCCTTTTCAGAAGTGATTCGTTTGGTTGCTCTAATCGCCATACTCTCTTTGACACAGACGACAGCCTTTCTTCTATAGCCCTAACTTCTGCTGCTATTTTATGAATCCTTTTGTCCGTGCTATCCGCATCATCTCGCATCTTTTTGCAAAATTCTTCAACTAGAACGCACCACCTTATGAACTCTAAGTCCTCTCCAAATTCATCATTCATTTCACAATATTTTTTAACCCTCCACTTATCAAGCTCCTCTTGGACTTCAGTAGGCAAGAAGCGGTAATTATTATTCTCATAGGGCTCTTCATTATCTAGAGTTTTGACTCTATCCATTTTCTTGCTCCAAGATAACTTTGATGTTTGAGGCTTGGGCATCAATGTACAAGGGAATGAGATGCGAATAGGTCTTCTGCTTTAGCTCTGTCTCCTAGCTCCCTCCGTCTAGCTGCGAAATCAAGCCATTGCTGCTTTACCTTAGCCAAATAGCGAGGATCAGGAGCATACTTCGTATTAATGTATCCTTTCCTCTCAAGCTCCTCATAAGGCTGTGTGAGCCCAAGGTTAGCTCGTACGTGTCCACAGAATAGATGCACTCTCCATAGATATTGGTCACGTATCAATCTCCCAGTGCGGAATCTATCGCAGAATGCGCAGTAGAATCCATTTTTGATTACTTTGCCATGTGAGAACCAGACTCTTTTACTCATCTGGCCTAAAAAGAAACCAGTCATTTGAGAATATTGATCGTCTTCCAGGCTGCCACGGTTCACACGCGAGAAACCTATCATCATCATTCACTGTAGCTAGTATTAGATATGGCTCTGTATTCATTGAGTCAGGCTTTGGATATTTGACTGTAATGAAGGCATTTTCTGGCAAGTAGCCAGCAGTCACACGGACACCCTGAAGCATCAGAGTCAATGCCTCTGGGAAAGATAACATGCTAATAATTGCTTCACCTTCGTCTGACTCTTTAATATCCACTGCTGCATCTGGCACATCTGGCTCCTCTTTCGCAACATACTTCTCACAATCTTTGCGGCAGCCACCAATCCAGCCACATGACTCGCATTTTCCTTGCACTGTATTTGGATCATTACCAGCTGTAGCTGGCATATCTTCTTTGGTTTCTGGATCAATTAAATCCATAAATGGGGGGGGGTAATAGGCTATTCAACGTCAACTTCAACGTCTTCGAGTTCACTCAATATCTTCTCCTTATCCTTAACAACCCTCTCTCCTGATCCATCGCCAATGACTTGCTCCAAGCCTTGACTGCTATTCGCTCCATGGATTACATCGTCTGGATTGTCTAGGCTCTGAACTCTAGGAGGCAGCCAAGGTGCTTGTCTTGTATCTACCCATTGTCTCTTAACTATGTCCAATAGATGCGCAATACCTTTCTTTTTTAGGATATTCAGTCTCGCATCCTTCAAGTTGTAATTAACATATATCATTTTACCGTTCATAAATACAGCAGCGAGCCACACTTTTCCTTTTCGTGTCTCTGCTCCTTTTATTGTGAATAGTTGTCCGTTAGTTAGCTTACCCTCATCGTACAGTTGTCTTGCTTCCTTTTTGAAATAGCATTTCTTCTCTATTTCTTCTATTGCACCCTCCCAATATTCTTCAGGCTTGTCCTTATATCCCATACGTTGTTTGGTAAAGAGGACTTAATCTTACTAGCCTCTTTAGGTTAAAGCAAACTATTTTTTCTTGGTTGCCTTCTTAGGTGCCTTCTTAGCGACTTTCTCTTTTGCGAGCCTTTTTTCTTCGGCGAGCCTTTGGCGTTCATAAAGTGATGATGCCATGATCAAATAGGGGAATAGATTAAGCTTTCACGTGTTTGCCAGTGAGTCTGTTTACTTTCTTTGCGGCAAAGCGCTCATGTACTATTGGCTTACCTGTTCTACTGGTTGTAGTAGGTGCCTTTCGCTTGAATGCTTTCGTAGCCATCTTACCTTTTCTCTTGGGCATGGTTCAATAGTAATAACCAGCAAGAGGAATGTCAACCTAATCTTGGTGTCTCCCTCTCTCTTGGCTCATGTGGATAGCCTGGTATTTGAGGAACATTGAATGCAGAGTCGATCAGATGTTCTGCGATAGCTGTACCAAATGTCATATATGCGTCACTCCCATGACTCCATATCTTATGTTCTGGCTCTTTACTAATCCTTCCAGTTTCAGCGTTTATGGCAAACGCTTGTCTTCTCAAGCATGTTAATCCATCTGCACATTTCTCCTTATCGAAGTAGCTCATTGCCAATACGAGCCTAGCCTGATCAATAGCGTGAGCCTTCAGGCGTACTCTCGGAACTACCTCAACGTTACCAAGTGCATCTTCTGCCTGTTCTTTGATAGTAGCCTCCTGCCCTAACTGTTCATGGTCAGCATCATGCGGAAGATAGTGTGTCCCATAGTTGTATTCCTGCTCTTGCAAATGATGAATGTAATGAGCCATCTTCTCTTGAGAGTTCGCATAATAATCAATGATTCTATACTCAAAGCCAACAATCTGAATGAACCAAATTGCCGTTTGGTCGCTGTGCCCTAGGTCCCAGAATGTGTGAACTGGATAGCGTGGATCATATGCAACATGACAAATCCTTTCGTCCTTAGCAGCAGCTTCTAGCTCTCTTGCAAAGATAGCGCCCTCTACTGCAGACAAACACTTACCAAGCCAAATATTGTTGTACTTCTCCTCTGTATATTTCTCCTTGTGGTGAAGCCTTAGCTCCTCAAGTTCAGGAGGAAAAAAGGGGTTGTCCATGTAGTTCACTTCTCTCACTAACGAATTAGGCTGCGGATTAGCAATGAGTGTTTGGAATGCGGGATCTTCTTCAAGGATTGGGTTCATTGAGAACAACAGTTCCGATCCCTTAGCGCGAATAGTAGGAAAGATAATATCTAATGAGTTCTGCGAGAAACTTTGTGCCTCCTCTCCCCAGAATTTATTTATGTCATGCATTGATTTGATATTCTGAATGTTATTTCTTACTCCTACGAAAACAATCTTTGTTCCATTCCTTCCTCGTATCTCATTGTTTAATACCTGATAGAAGTCGTCGAGCTGCATATCAGTTATCAAATGCTCCAACATACTATGAACACTGTCTTTGATGCTAGCTTGGTACTCACGGCCACAAACTATGTTCTGTTGTTCTCTAGCTCCATCTGCCAGTATATATCTTCCTATTGATTCAGAATTATGCGATACCGTTCCATCTCTTAATAAAAAGAGTTTATCCCCATCTAATCCAAACCCAAAATACTCACCATTTCCGTATTTTTCTATAGATACCTGCGAAAGCATGAAATCTTTATTGGGTCTAACATCTCGCCTATGTAGCACTTTTCTATTTAAGAGGCATGGTATCCTATATACATTACCAGATATTGAAACTTTCCAATATTTACCTATCTTGCCATTGTTACAGCACTTATTCATTACCTGACGAATGTTAGTTTTGAATCCAAGCGTATCGGCAAGATATTTTATGTCTCTTGCTAATCTTTCATTCTTCTGAACAATTGAATAGCAGTTGGATTTCATGTGCCCATCTGTATCAATAATACCAGCCAATAGTGATAATCGTTTATCCTCCGAATTTACTATGAAATCTATTGGAATATGCTTGTTGCTGATTATGTCATAATTGACCATTCTTTGATAAAGTGGATTTTTATGTACATGCCTGTCTTTAGAAAATCCATATTGATGTGCCTTGTTATTTATCCTACTCCCATTGTTTCTATATTTTACTGTGTTAAGCCCAAATGTTTTTACATATCTTGAGCAATAGCTCACAATTTCTTTATCCATTGTTGTAATACCTACGGTTTTTGATGTCCCATCTCCAAGCCATACTCCTAAAAAATATGGATCAATTGTTACATCTTTATCTCTAAAATAGATTAACCCATTTTTATATCCTCTAAATGAATCCCTCCAGCGCTTGGACTTTGTAAGCCATTCCTTAATGTTGATATTAGTTATGTCGGGATATGATGGGTAACGACCATTCGGGCTTCTTCGGTTCCCATATTTATTTATTCTAAAATCACTTTTTGTCATTTTTCTCTTTTTCAGGGAGAGGATGTGCTCCTCATTCACAACATAATCTATACCCGATGTTTGATTAATCTTATACAGCATCCCCTCGCCGCTAGTTATAGATAAAACATTTCTCGGCTTATTGTTTACCCCCATTAGTATATCTCCCACTACTATATCTTCAACTTTCTTTAGTACCCCACTATACATAATTATTTTAGTGCCTTTCTTAAGGCATTTGGCCGATCCTCTACCACCGTGATACGTCTTAACTCGATATGGGTCAAAGATTTCACTAAACGCCGCTGGGATCTGGACTCTTGCTTTCATTGGGCTTAACCAATTCTAAAGATATACATTCGATTCTGTCTCCTCCGCTCGTTAAGTCTTGTTCTGTCTTCTCTCTCATCCCGTGATTAGAAGAAAGAATGAGTTTAGCAATTGTCGAATTATAATCACCGGATAGTCCGCTATTTATCAATCTCTTGTGCTGTTCTATCTCAATTTCTTCTAAAGCGTGTAAAAACTCTTCATGTTCTTCTGCCCAATTGTAGAGAGTTTTCTTGCTCACGCCAATGAATGCTGCGAATCCTTCTTTGGTTGGAAGACTCACCACCCTTCTCCCATCTTCTATCAATGTATCTACATTCTCTTGAAGGTATCTGTATATTTCCGTTACATACTTAGGATCATAAGAGCTTGGCCTTCCACCTTTTGACGCTTCATCTTTTACCATGTTCGCATCTTACATCATGTAATTTCATTTGTCTAACCATATTAGGTTATTACACAACTAGATCAATATTAAACTGCGTATCTACATCTAGGAATTTTGAAATCTTATTGAATAGATTGTTTACATTGTCCTTTGTTATCTCATCAAGGTTTACCTGTAGTACATCTTCTTTATCTTTTTGTTGATCGAATAGCATTTGGTAGTTGTTGTATGCATTTACAGCGTACTTTTCGTGTTTATCTTGATAATCAATTATGTTTTTTCTCATTGATTCAACACAACTCTTTTTGTTTCTGTAAGTGATAATGAATTTTGAATCAGGGAACCAGTCTCTTATCCAATCTATGTATTTAATTTGTGCCGGTAGTTTGTCTCCACATACTTCTGCTTTTGGCTTTCTAAGTTTGTGATAATCCCAGAATGCTTTAGGCCAGTGCTTCTTTATCTGTTGTAGAAGAAGCTCAAAGTCTTGTCTTGGGAGGGAAAAGGCTTCTGTATGTATTCTTGGGCACGCCATTCTGTATACATCGTGCATTAGATGAATATATGATTGTTCGTTTGTGCAACTTATGTTTGGAGAGCTATCAAGAACAGACTGAACTATGGTTGAGCCAGACCGAGGGAAGCCACAAATCCAAAGCGGTCTCATTATTCTTAGGGAGAACGCAAAAGATAAACTGCCAACACTACTATTACAGCGAGGGCAACAATGTTTAATATGATTACCATATGGAGGGCGAAGTACACATAAATTTTACATTTAATAACCTAATTATGCAATGGTTAATTTACATCTGCGCTCATCAGAATATGATTCAAGCATGGAGGATTGGTCTAGCCTCGATATAGCATCTGATGCTAACACTGTTGTATCAGGCAGTGAGATTGAGGATAATGGGGAGACCATTGATAGAATCATGTGCAAGTGCATCACACGGTTGCAGCTCTTGTTCTTTGATAAAAGAGAAAAGCGGCTAGCGGAGATGAGAGCTGAACTAGAGGCTGTGGTACCTAGACTCCCAAAGGATGCGCGTGATACATACGCCGCGCAATTGGAATTTGATACTATCGAACTGATCAGAGAGGATCTGCTTGCCCTTAGGCATCAGCAGGACGAGGTGCGCTTTGAAACACATCAGCTACTTAGAGCCGCTATGCAGTATGAGGCGGAGAAGGGGAGTTTTGTACTATAGCGGAATGGGGGAATATAATTATCGGCTCCTAGCTCTTGCTAGGTCTATTGCCTCGTTCTTTCTCTGGCATGGTACGATATCGCAAGGTGCGTTGTAGGACTTCTTATCCTTTCCGAGTGTCCTTTTGTAGTAGTAGTAACAGCCCTTGCCTTCGCGCGGGTCTTTTCTAGGAGTATAGTAATGGAGATCGGTCTTCCATTTTGTCCCATAGCACCTGCCTCCGCATGAGGATGGAATGCCGTAGCCAGAATCGTATCGCGTTGTTTCTAGGTGTTGGCACATTTCATTGTATTCCTTTGCTCCAACAGCCTCTTTAATAATATCATTGATATTAACAATAGACATGATATAATGGGGTAGTAGATGAGAAGCCCCATTCCGCTATGTTGTGAATGAACTAAACACAGTATAGCGGATTGTTTATAACAAATCAAATTCACATGTTGTCTAATTATACAAATCCTGTTACCTAATTGCCAATTCTATAAAGAATTTGTTTGCGTATTCACTTCGTCTTGACGTATATATTGCTGCTTTGCAGTATGAGGCAGAAAAAAAGCCTAGGGTATCGGCCTAGGCATAAAGGAAACGCTAATCTCCTTTCTTGGGATATTTATAGGATACCCCCAAGAACCTGCGTGAGCAAGTAACGTATAGGGGTTCTAATCAAGACTCTAGTTCGTGGTGTTTGATATTCCCATCGAATGTGGGAATGGAGGCTACCGCCCACAAGGACACCACGACTCTTAAGAGTATCCTAATTCTACTCGTTCTTCTTACACTTTTCAAGTATCATGTCGTAATACTCCTGCAGCTCATCCTTATCAGTCACTTCGAATACTCCCGGAGCGTCAAGCAATGTCTCATAATTCCTAGAACCAACTGGAATCTTAAAATTCAAAATTCCATTGATTGCCCATTTTGTCAGCATTTGATAGTTACTTATTTGTAGTGCAGCCTTGGTCTCTGCGACATCAAGACCGAAGTGCAGCCTATAATCGCGCTCGCTACCCTCCATATATTCGTATTACTCCTATTGGGGGAAAAATCAATGAACAATGGCTTTACTAGGTTATTAGTTGCCCCCGCAACGCCTTACATTACGTCCGGGGGCTTGCCTGTAGCTACAGAGCATAGTGGCGGCACAAAGTGGTTGACCTCATCACAGTCATGCTTACACTCGTTTGGTGTTACCGCCACTGTGCGCTATAGCCGCGCCTCTATTATACGCTAATTGTTCCTTCTTTTGCACAAAGTCAGCTATGTCACCAACAAGTGTAGAATTAAGAAAGAACTCTTCATTGAAACCATCAAGGTCACATGAATTCAGCAGCTTTCGTACTTCTGCTTGGAGCGTACTGAAATGAGTTATTTGATTTATAATTAGATTATTCATTCATGGTTAGGAGAATATAAGGGGTTAGGTTAAGTTAGGTTTTGGGGCAAGTGGTACGCCAGTTATCCATTTTTGTCCGAAGGTACAGTGAGGGCATGTTCTTAATCCTTTATATATACGAAGTACACCCTCTCCATTACAGGCTTCGCATCTTGATTTTTCTGCTTCTTTTTCTAGCTCTGTATAACTCTTTCCTTCTGCCGCTGCTGTCTTCTTAGTGTTCATTATTAAGAAAGTATAGGGATATTGTTCTTATGCCATTCTTTGTGGTGCAGCGGACAAAACCAACGAACCTCCAATCGTTTTGTATAATCGTCATGGTGAGCATGAACTTTCATTGCTCCACATTCTACACACGGTGCTTTCTTTAACCTCCCAGCCATTATGGCCTCTTTAACAGTGCAGTATGCGCGGACTTTCTCTCTGTTCTCTTCCCTCCATATCCTATTTATCTCCTCCTTCTTCTTTTTATAGGATTTGGCGTGATGTCGAAAATAATGTTTTTCACACAATCCCTTAGCTTTATGCTTCTCGCCGCAGCCTTCAATGTCACAAATTCTAGTCATGCTGATGATGGGAGCACATTATCCATCCAATCCAGTAGTCTCTCTCCAGCATGTAAGGGCATCAGAGGAGGGTTGTGCTGTACAGCTTCAAGGATCTCTGTACGGGTGTCTTGTACAATGGTCTGCCATGTAGAGGGTGCGTACTCACCCTTGCTCTCTGCGAGCTTGGCTATACGCTGTGAGTAGTCCTGTTCTAGTTGGCTAGTCATCTTTAGGAAGAGGAAGAATATCAAAATACCAATCCAGCCATATCATCATTAGTATAAACGCATACACGCCAAGCCCTACTGCAAAGCCTATAGCGAAAGCCTTAAACAGAAATACTACAAAGTGTGAGGTTGTTATTGAGCCGATGCAGGATAGACATTCACTCATCATCACAAAGGAAGAATTTAATCCATCTCTCCTCAAGCCAGTCTCTATCTACCTTCACTTTCACATTCACTCCTTTGAAGCCATCCAAGGTTTTACCCTGTAAGAGATCTAGCAGGTCTTCTTTGGTAAGGTGAATAGTCTTCATTCTGAAGTAGTAGAAGGAAGTACGAAATAGAGTGCTTTGCAGCGTTCTTCGAGGGTGGCTTTGCAGTGCCCTATAAAGAAAGAGACACCACCACCAGATTTAAGTGTTACTAACAATTTCTCATAATATCTAAAAGCCATTCCTCGATCACTCATAATCTTCTCAAGCAACGTACGGAAGTGGTTCTCGTCTTTGGTTGGGTTCCAATTAGCTCTATCGGTATAGATTATCCCATCTGGGGTATCTTTACCGTATGAAATCAGTTTACCGACTGGATCACGCATATCGTTTTTCCCATCACTCCACCCCATGAACTCCGCAAACACCTCTATGATTTGTTCTGTTGTAGGATCAGTCATTACAGAGGAGGGGGTACAGAAATAAACCGAGTTCAGGGTTGTGCTCTATGTTCCAGTTGTAGTCGTGGTGGAGGTCGAATCTGTAGGAGATTTCTGTGATTATATTGCAGAAGTCACCATCCCTTTGATCTCGTATGTCAGGAATAGCAATCAACATATCGGCAAATCGGAGTGGGCGGCCTGACGTACACTTCCTGCTCCATGTTCTTCTATCCCTGTCAGACCTCTCTATCAGCGCACAGTATTCACAAATCACATTCCCATGTCCACAATACGGCCACCAGCTATGTTTTTTGCTCTCTGGGACACAAGAACGTATCTTCGCCTCTAACGATTCAAGTTGCTTTGGGGTGAGGTTGGTCATTATCCTGTAGCAAGGAACCTGTTAAGAAATTCTGTATCAGCACTTCTATATTGTGCAAAGCCTTGCCGTCCACACCAACAACAACGATTTATGAGTCCCAATGATAGGCAGTTAGTTTCATGCTTACAGAAAGAACATGAATATACTTTTTTCTTCTTGCCCGCAGTGTCA
>Ga0307928_10001063_pt1 | contig 20639 bp, 31 predicted proteins | sample AceLakmetagen232_FD_201815 | JGI IMG/M metagenome (GOLD analysis project Ga0307928, IMG submission 201815) | Saline water microbial communities from Ace Lake, Antarctica - #232 | ecosystem: Environmental > Aquatic > Non-marine Saline and Alkaline > Saline | place: Antarctica: Ace Lake... | reverse complement strand
TCAAGCATCAAGGCCGACATTAAACGCATCCAAGGTCTTAAAAAGCAAGAAGCGCCTAGCATTCCAGGCTTAAAAGAAAAAATTATAGCTTCGGAAAAGAAAGTTAAAGAGTTAAACGAAAGCAAAAAGCCAACACGTGAAGAAGCTAACGAGTTTATTAAGCGCATTAAAGATATTAAAGAAACCATTAAACGTCTTGAAGAAGATAAGTTGCTACCAAAAGAACTTAAAGCTGAGCTTGAGGGAACCGTTAAAGATTTTGAGCAGCAGCTTAAAGACACGACACCTCCGCACCTTCTAGATTCTAAAGGTGAGTTCTGGCCTATGCTTGATGATGATGCCTTGTGGGGGCGCGTTGAACAAACGATTGATAACATCTTAGGTGACACTGAGGGCAAGCTAGTCAATCCAATCTTACAAAGAATTAAAAGCATTGGGGCTTCACCTCTTAAGCACCGTAAGATTGTGGTTGAGCAACTTAAACTACAAGAGTGGCAATCAACAGACGTGCCTAAGATAGCGGAAGTTTATTTAAAAGCCGTGTCGCCACTGGTTCACATGAATGAATTCGCAATCAAACATGGCGCTGAAGATATCAACGACTTTAAATCCATGTTAGAAAAAGGAATTACCGAAGAGTTCAACAAGAAATCTGAAGGCAAGACAGGCAAGGAAGCCCAACGTTTGCGCACCATGAGGGACAGAGACTTTGCAGACATGACCGCAACGCTTGAGTTAATCGAAGGCGTGTACGGTGACGGCCCTAATGTTTTAAATAACACGGCTCGTTCGTTCTGGGAAAACTGGCTTAAGTGGACGTCAACCAGGATGCTAGGGTTTATGACTATGAGTTCATTTCCTGATGCTGGGCTTCAAGTCTTTACGCATGGCTACTACAGGTTTATGCATGACGGAATTATGCGCGCAACTTCTGAGGCTCGAAGCATTGCTAAGCGCGACCTTCAGGGGATAGGCTACGCGGTCAATACTATTCTAGGCTCACGCCTTGCATCATACGCAGACACCGCAGGCTTGAGCGTTAACCCTGGCCCCTTTACTAAAGGCATGGATGTTCTTACACAGAAGTTCGGTAACTTGTCGTTGATGAATCCATGGAATGACATGATGGAAGCTATCGCAGGTCACATTGGTATCAACCGAACATTACAAACAGTTCACTCAGTTGCTAATGGTGAGCGTGTATCTCAAAAAGAAATCTTGAGACTTAACAAGCTTGGGCTTGAGACGAAAAACTTTGACACCATCTATGAGTTTACAAAAGATAACCAAGACACAGACGGTGCTTTGTTTGCTGACTGGGGTAACTGGGATATTAAATCCAAAGACCAGGCCGAAGCATTAGCACAGTTCCAGCGCAGCGTTGCTAAAGAGATTGAAGAGATTGTTATTCTTCCAGGGCTTGGAGACAAACCGTTAGCAGCACACGCTCAGTTTGCAGGCGCACCACTTGGCAAGATGCTGTTTCAATTTAAAACATTCTTAATGGCAGCAACCAATAGAGTTATGGTGCCAGCAATTCAAAACCGTGGCGCAGCTGAAACTTACCAAGGCATTACGGCTATGCTTGCCTTAGGTTCACTTAGTTACATGTCCACGTCATTGGTTAAAGGTAAAGAGATTGATACGTCTTTTTATAATATGGCTCACGAATCCGTTGACCGTAGTGGACTACTTGGAATCTATGGTGAGATGCTTAATATAGGCTCTAAATTAACCGGCGTTGGAGTGCCGACACGGTATCAATCCCGTGATAAACTCGGAGCTATGTTAGGGCCATCTGCCGGTTCATTTAGTGAGATAGCTAACGTCCTACAAAACATTGCTAGCGTAGCCACAGGGAAGAAAGAGGATGTAACAGAAAAAGACCTCGATAAATTTATGAGGCTTTTCCCGCTACAGAATCTTGCAACATCATTAGAGATACCTAAGAAACTTATTAAGGGTGGGCTTGCTAAGTTGGGCGGCATTGAAACTCCTGAGATGGACGAGGAATTAAAGCGGATGTTCGAATCAAAATAAGGATAAAAGATGGCAAACATTAAGATTCAAGATGTAGCACAGCGCATACAGTACACGGCTACGGCTTCTCAAACTGAGTTCGCTATTCCTTTTCCTTTCTTTGAGAGCTCAGACATTGTTTTCTATCAAGGCGAAACTCTTTTGGTGCAAGGAACTGGTACAGATGAGTACGCGGTTGCCGGTGCAAACACGGCCTCAGGTGGAACCGCAACGCTTGTTACTGGTGCAACAACAGGTGATATCATTACCATCTCAGGCGCAACACCTATCGATAGAACGTCCATCTATTCAGCAACGATATCTAATCTCACCGGAAGTGATTTAAATAATGACTTCAATCGTGACATTGTTATCAGCAAACAGATTGAAACTACCCAAGAATTATTGCAGGTACAATACGCGCCTTACACTGAGGTATCTCAAGACCCTACTGTAACTGTTGACCGATGGCTGCCTAAGCTTGGGGCTAATCAAGTATGGGCCATGAATGCCGGTGTCACTGAGATTGTTCCTTATGATTTATCTGCCACTGGCGGGCTTGTTAACACAGTAGTTGGAACAGATAATCAGATTGACGTTGATAGCACGGATGGTACGAACCCCGTCTTAAGCTTATCAAGCACGCTTATTGCTCCTGGAACCATCCAGTCTGGAAACATTAAAGTTAACGGCAACACAATCACAAGTGAAGACACTAACGGGAACATGAACTTAACACCTAACGGTACAGGTGACTTGGTTCTTGATGGATTGAAGTGGCCACAAGCTGACGGTACCGCTAACCAAGTTATTGAAACCGATGGTGCGGGACAGTTGGCGTTCTCAACGATCACCGGGCAAACGGCAGCCACTCAGTCGGATATGGAGACTGCTACTAGCACGACTGTATTTAGCGCTCCGGGTGTCCAAGAGTTTCACCCAGGACATCCGAAAGGGTGGGTTATCTACAACCAGGTAACGCCAGGAATTGGGGCATCTTACAATGTGACCAGTGTTACAGACTCAGCAACAGGAGTTTTTATTGTAAATTGGACCACTGATTTCTCTAGCATTGAATACTCAGCAATAGCCACAACACAGGGTGCTGGCGGAGGTAATAATCTAGTTGGAGTTGGCCAGGTTGGTGCTAAAACCGTAGGCGCAACAACATTCGGTTGCATCCAACTAACAGCTCAAATTGATAGAGTCTACAATAATGTTATCGCATGTGGAGATCAATAATGAAGGACAAACGAGTAGCATATAAAAATGAAGATGGTGGTGTGTCGGTTATCTGCCCCACCCCTGAGTTTGCAGCAGACCCAGCAAGCAACTTAGGGTTACTGCTGTCTCGCTCCGTTCCGTTGGGTATTCACTTCGAAGTCCTGGATGTTTCGGACGTGCCAACCGACCGTTACTTCCGCAATGCTTGGCGGATGGGCGCTCCGCTGAGTAAAACGATTGAAGTTGATATGCCAGCCGCTCGCGCCATCCATCTAGACTGCTTGCGAGCGAAGCGTAACAAGAAGCTTGAAGAGTTAGATGTGCCTTTTCAACGCGCTTTAGAAGATAAAGATACCGTCATGCAAGACAACATCGCATCTAAGAAAAATAAACTAAGAGACATGCCGCAGGATGTTGATATGAGTTTGTTAGATACACCGGACAAAATAAAAGCATTCATGCCGGATGTTTTAGTTTAAGGGGAACAAAATGATTCTAGAACTACAAGCAAATGGCACAGACATACCGCTTGACTCGCTGCAGCAAACGTTTACTTATAACGCTGGCTTTGTTGAAACGATTACAGTTGTTCATGCGGCCAAAACATACCGTCAAACGTTTACCAATGACGGGACAAACATAACTGTTATTAGTGCATGGGTGGTGGTCTAATGATTTCAGCAGCTGAGTTTTTAAAGTGGCTTGAGGTTTACAACATTACCTCAGGTGGAAGCGCAGCAAGTGGAACGGTAGATGTTGGCTTAATTAATGAGCTTGGTTTCTATGCTGCCGCTGGTGATACGATTAGTGGATTGACCACAGCCAACGATGGCGTCTTAATTACTGGCGCTACCGGCATTCCAAGTATCAGCTCAACGCTGCCCTCTGGTATAGCAGCCACGAACATGGCCTTAACAACCCCATTACTTGGAACGCCTACAAGTGGTGTCATAACTAACTGTACGGGCTTACCAATGACCACCGGGGTGACTGGTGTTCTACCGGTTGCTAATGGCGGGACTAACTTATCAGCCACAGTCATCAATCAAATCCTTTACAGCTCAGCCACGGATACTATTGCCGGGCTAGCTACAGCAAACAACGGTCTCTTACTTACAAGCGCAGCAGGCGTACCTAGCATTGGTAATGCAGTCCTAGCCGACACATCCTTTAACGGTGTGACAATCGGTAAGGGTGAGGCGGGTATCTCAACAAACGTTGTTGTTGGTTCTAATGCTTTGGGTAGTGGCTCTACGACAGGAACTTTTAATACAGCACTTGGCTCAAGCGTGCTTCGCGATGTCACGAGCGGAGTAAACAACGTTGGAGTTGGGGCGAACTGTATGCTGCGATTAACTACAGGAAGCTCAAATACTTTAATTGGAACGTTCTGTGGTGGAGCATTGGTTGGAGGGGGGCAAAATTCCGCGCTGGGCCTGAGTATCTTTTCGGACTTAACATCGGGTTCAAATAATAGCGCCATCGGCGGGAGTGCTGGCCGAGCCGTTGCTGCTGGTGCTGTAGCGCTAGTGACTGGATCGAGCAATACATTTATTGGTGTTAATGCTTCAAGCAATAGTTCATCATCCACAGGCGTAATTGCTCTAGGGATGAACGCAGTGGCTACAGTTGCTACAGGTGCAACCTCTGGTGATGATGGCCCAGGTATTGCGATTGGCTCATCAAATCAAAAGGTCGGGTTCAGGGGTGATGGAACCATTTACCCAACCGCAGGTTCGATATCAGGGTATATGATTCAGAAAATAAACGGCACACAGTACAAAGCGGCATTGTATGCCCTTGCTTAACAACTAACTTAATAGGAGAGTACCATGGCACATGTAAAAGAAGCGTTACCAGCAATGATTACTGAAATGAACTGCGAGACAGGTGAAGTAACGGTTTGTTATTGCAGTGAACTAAAAGAAGACGGTGTATCTATTTTAGCTGAAAGTGAAATGGTTGAGATGAAGCTTGTGGGTATGGATGAATGCTTGGCTAAGATTGCTAAAGCGATTGCTAGGTAGGTGAAAATTAATTACTCACGTAAGGATTTGTGATGCCAGTCGATAACTCTAAATTTAGCAACTTCACAGACGGTGGCAACCTTGTTGCTGGTGACATAATTGTCGGTCTTCGCGACGGCGTTAATGAAAAATTCACTTACCCCGCAGGATTACCGGATGGGGTTGTTGTTGCTGTTGCTGAGGGTGGCACGGGGACAACTACAGCCTCGGGAGCCAGAACAAATTTAGGCGTTGAGATTGGTGTCGATGTTGAGGCGTGGAGCGCAGCGCTTGATTCTTTGGCTGCCTTGTCTGGAACAGGGCTGGTTTCCCATACAGCCACCAACGCTTTTATTGAGAGAGCTATTGCTGGCACAGCAAGTCAAGTCGATGTTGTCAATGGTGACGGTGTTTCTTCCGATCCCACTGTGTCATTGTCAGCAACTATCAACGCGCCTGGCACTTTTGATATCCAAAGCACAACTGCAATCGACGGCATTAATAACAGCAACACTTTAGCTGGGGCAAGTGCAACCACTATCTCAACTGATTTAGCGCTTAAAACGTACATTGATAACGTGGACACGGGAGCGGTCGATACCGTTGTTGGCACAACCAACCAAATTGATGTTGATAGTAGCGATTCAGCAAATCCAATCTTAAGCTTATCAAGTACTCTGCTTGCTCCAGGAACTATTCAAGCGGGAAACGTTAAAATTGATGGCAACACAATCACAAGCGAAGACACTAACGGAGATTTAAACTTAACTCCTGACGGCACGGGTGATTTGATTCTTGATGCTGTTAAATGGCCTCAAGCCGACGGTACATCTTCCCAGGTTTTAGCTACGGATGGTTCAGGTCAAAGTGCATGGGTAGATCAAAGTGGAGATGGTGGAAGCGGTGGGTTGCAATCTATTCAAATATTTACATCAAGTGGTACATGGACAAAGCCAGCTGGTATTAACTCTATCAATGTCGTTGTTGTTGGTGGTGGTGGAGCAGGTGGAAGTAGTGGAGCAGTTACTACTAGTAACGCTATTACCTCATCCGGTGGTGGTGGAGGCGGTGGCTACTCATTTGAAACTATTGACGTTGGTGCTGTAGCTTCTGTAACTGTAACTATTGGTGCGGGTGGAACACCTGGGGCAGCAACAAATAATACAGCAGGTGGTGATGGTAGTGATACAGTTTTCACTGGGTATTGTACCGGCGGTGGCGGCTTTGGTGGCGAAGGAAGTGCCGAACTTATAGGAACTGGAAATCATGATGGTGGGCTTGGTGGCGCAGGTAGTGGAGGAGACATTAATTTAACTGGTGGCCCTGGGGGTTTCGGGGAAATATTATACAGCGGCTCTGTCTCTGCAAGCAACACCGTCTATACAAATAATGGTGGCTCAAGTCATCTTGCCAGCCCTGTTAACCCGTCTGGCTCAGCAGTCACCCCCGTTAATGGTAATGCATACGGCGGTGGGGGCTCTGGAATATATGGCGTAAGCAGCGCATTGGCATCATCCGGTGGTGCTGGCGCAGCAGGTATCTGTATTGTTTATGAATACATTATAGGCTCGACCACTGATGCGGTAGGTGCAACTCAAACGCAAATGGAAGCGGCATCAAGCTCAGCAGTATTTAGTGCGCCAGCGGTTCAGCAGTTTCATCCAAGCGCAGCCAAAGGGTGGGTTATTTACAACCAATTAACCGGTCCAAGTGTGGTTGCCTCGTACAACGTAACCAGCGTGACTGATAATGGTACGGGTGTTTTTACGGTAAACTGGAACGTTGATTTTTCCGACGCTAACTATTCCACGGTGGCATCAACGTCGGGCGCTGGCGGAGGAAATAATTTAGTCGGAATTGGAGAGGTGGGAACAAAAGCCGCAGGAACCACCCAGTTCGGAACTATTCAGCTTTCTTCGCAGATTGATAGAAATAATAACAGCGTCGTAGCTTACGGAGAGCAAGTATGATTAATAAACGTATAGCTTACCGAAACTTAGAGGGTGGTGTATCAGTTTTAATACCTACCCCTGAGTTCTGTGCTAACCCTGCTAACATGATTGGAACGTTAATTAGAACGCTGCCACTTGGTGTTCACTTTGAGGTTCACGACGTAAACGACATACCTACCGACCGTTATTTCCGAAACGCGTGGCGCTTGGATAAAGGCATTAACATTGACGTGGAATGCGCTCAAAAAATCCACCTAGACTGCTTGCGTAAAGTGCGGAATGAAAAGCTTGTCGAGCTGGATGTTCCTTTTCAACGCGCGGTTGAAGACAAAGACGAAGTAATGCAAGATAATATCGCAGCTAAGAAAAACAAACTAAGAGACATGCCGCAGGATGTTGATATGAGCTTGTTAGATACACCTGAAAAAATCAAGGCGTTTGTGCCCGACATCTTACAATAAAAACCATAACGCTAAGGATTTCAAATGCTAGAGTTAATTGAAACAAGAATTACACAGCTAAAAGAAGCTATTGTACAGTCCGTAGCTGACCACAACAGTCTTTTAGGTCGTTTAAGTGAGTCCGAATGGTGTCTTGAACAACAAAAAATTATTGAAACTGAAGTTGCTCTTAGTGCTGATAATGATGTAGAATAAAACTTAAGTGGCTTGTTTTAGTTTGGTTGAGAATTGCCCTCACAACCGACATTCCAGTGAAGCAAGCCATTTAATTTATATAATCCTGTTACACTTCTATGACGCTCATGTTTGTCTCCACTTTCGTGGGTGTCGCCCACAAGGAGTAACATGATGAGACTCAATAAAATTCTTGTATTTTTAAGTATCTTTTATGTATGTATCGCTTCTATATCTTCCTGCGCTCCAGCTCACTCACTGCAATTTAAAGAAAGAGTTTGCATAAAACCATTCAATCATTATGATTACCTTACGTGCCAAGATATGCAGGTAACTATTGATGGGAAGAGATACGTTATACCAAAAAATTTCGAGACAGATCTTGCAAGCATCCCGCGCTTTATGTGGCCTATTTTATCCCCTAGATATTCCCCTTTTGTATATCCCTCTATTTTGCATGATTACTTATATAGTTGTGGCAACTTGGGTGATCGTAAATGGGCTGATGAAGCTCTCTACTCTGCTTTAAGGTCAGAAGGTGTGTCAAAATACACAGCAATGAAGTTTTATTTAGGCGTAAGAGTTTTCGGAGCAATTCATTATGACAAAAACAATAAACTGTGTGGAATTAGTGACACCTGAGCAACGTTTTCAGTACGCAGTTGAGATAGTGCTTTTGCACGAAGGTGGTCTATCTGAGGATAAGCGCGATCCAGGTGGCACAACGCAATGGGGCGTATCACTTAGGTTTTTGAAAGCTGCCGGTATTGATATTGACGGTGATGGCGATATTGACTCACATGATATTAGAGATTTAACCAGGGGCGGCTCCAAAGAAATCTATCGAGATCACTGGTGGAATAACTTCGGCTATGACCGCTTAAACAGTATTCGTGTTTCGACTAAAGTGTTCGACCTTTCTATCAACATGGGGCCAACCGCTGCTCATAGATTACTTCAAATTGCTGTAAATCGATTGTCAGACAAGCCAATCTCAGTTGACGGCATTATTGGCCCAAACACATTTAAAGCCGCCAATGAAAAAGATGCACATGTTTTAAGACAAACGTTAAGGGATTGCGCTGAACACAAGTACGTTCAGATTTTAGCTGACAAGCCGCACATGGAGTGGGCGAGAAATGGCTGGATTAGACGAAGTAGATGGTAAGAAGCTATTTTATGTGACCCTTCCCTGGCCTCCTAGCATAAATAAATATTGGCGCAGAAATGGAAACCGATATTTTATTAGCAAAGAGGGTCAGGAGTTTCGCAAGGAGGTTCAGTTTCTATGCCTCCAGGGACGAGGTGTTTTTGAAAAGCATGAAAAGCTTTCCGTACAAATTCACGCTTACCCACCTGATAGAAGAAGGCGCGATTTGGACAATATTTGCAAAAGTTTATTGGATGCTTTAGAACACGCTGACGTTTATGTAGATGATAATCAAATTGATGAGCTTTTTGTTAAGCGACAACCTGACTTAAAAGGCCAGGTCATCGTTAATATTTCAGTTATTCAAAATGGCACGTCAACGTGAGAACTGCCAAAGCTATCGTCTTTTGGTTCAGGCTTATGCTCTTTCGCTTTAGGCATAAGCTTCAGTTCATGAGCAATTACAACAGACTTGTTGCGCTCTATACCATCACTGCCTGTGTACTTTTGATGATTCATCTCACCCTGAATGTACAGCAAATCTCCAACATGAACGTATTTTTCAGCAATTTCAGATAACTTAGAAAAACAAGTAACGTTATGCCATGTAACCACCTCTTTTTTCTCACCGTCTTTAGTGTATTTTTTAGACGTTACCATGCTAATATTTGTGACCGTGCTACCGCTGTTCATGGGATGTGTATCAATTTTACCGATACGCCCTAAAATTTGCGATTGATTTATCATGATAGCTCCTTAAGATTTATTTAATTGATCAATAAAGTGCTCAGCCAGTTCCATGGAAAATTCTTCCAGTGAACTTGCGTCATAATATGAGAACGCTTTTCTAATACGATCATCATTAAACTCTTTTTCATTGATTAACTTTTTAATTTCTTCTTCTTGCTTAGCTGTAATTGAATAACCTTCTGATGAAGGCACGCTTCTAGCTTCACTAGCCGAGACCACGACATCTTTGTCGTCCCTACTGATTGGAGTTTCTGTAGTTTCCTGATGTGAATTTTTAACTTCATTATCCTGAACCAATTGATCATCTTTTTTGACCTCTTCTTTTTTAGATAAAATATCTTGTTTCAGCGCTTCAACACGTGATTGTTTTTTAGCGCCAACGGTATATTCGCCTTCAATATAATCTTCAACTTCTTCGCGAGACTTAATACCTTTCAGCGCGTCAGGAAAGCTATCACGCAAAGCAAAAGATCGAGCTCTAAGCTGAAGCATTCTGCTTGTATATTGAACCCATGGGCCTTGTTTACCAAGAAGCCCTGCTTTTTTAGCCATTTCAAGCGTGAAAGGTCGCACTGTATCAGACCGGCTTTTTCGTTTAATTGTGCATGTGTAGCCCAGGATATCCGCTCCGCTCATTATTGGCTCTTCGCAGATATCAACAAAATCTTTATGCGCCATGCAAAGCGCAAGCATGTCATCGCCCCAAAGTGTCGGCTTACCGTTAATCACAGCGATTGATTGAATGGCTTGCTCAACCGATAATCCAACTTGATAGCCTAATGCCATAGCAACAAACAAATCCTGAGGTTTGCCTTGGTAACTTTTCGGAACCATCGAGGACTTTGAAAGCTGCGTGGCTAATTGCTGATAGTGTGGAGCTAACTCTTTAGAAAAAAGGCTGTCGTTTAAACGGTTCGTTTTTTGTTGTGAAACGATTTGCTTTAGTTCTGAAATTTCTTCATTGATCAACGCTAATTCATTACTCATAAAACATCCTTATTTTATATTGAGAACACGTGTGCCTTTTTTATTAGCTTTCCATGTAGCTAAAATCTCACCTTCTTGACCCACAAGATATTCTGCGTCTCGCATGGCGCTCATGATTTCCATTTTGCATTCATCTTCAAGCTTATTTAGCTGCTTAATTTCTTGCTTATGCTTAACAAGGCTTTGAAGATGCTGGTTACTTCTGTACGTAGCCGGTACAGCTTTGTCGGGATTAACTCCCTTAAACTTTAATCGACAATCGTTTGTGTTTATTGGATCGGGCTCAATTCTATTTTGAACTCCATGCCAAAAAGCTTTGTCTGACTCGATAATCAATTCTTCTAAAGCAGCATCTCGCTCATAAGTAAACTGCATGTACTCCATGCCGCCAATCAGAACGGCACAATAACCTCTGTCAGCGTTCGTCACAGCCACTTGCTTAGCAATCTGTATGAGATACACCATTGGAATACCATCGACTGATGACGCGTCCCAGGCTTTCTTTTGAAATGAGTTGCAGCACTTAGCCTCAACCACTGCGTTTTCTGATTCGATCCAACCGTCAAGATTCGCAAGAATAAACGGGTAGTCTGGATGATGAACAGTGTCAGGAAATGTCACCTCGACATCATTATCCTTTGCAAACCGTTCAATAATCGCAGGCTCTAAAGCGTTACCCCAATATTGCTGCTCAGTGTCAACGTCATCACCTAAAACTAGCCCTGTTTTTTCCAAATAAAGCTGATACGGTGTTTTGTACGTGCTATATCCCATGATAATCGGTGAGTCACTAGCGCCAAGACCCTCACGCCTTTTTTCTTTTTGTTCTTCCGTTAACATACAAACCTCCTGTGTATATGTGTATAATACTATAAACTATAGTTTAATTCAACAAGAGAATCTGTTATACTGAGCTAAAGGAGATAATTATGACAATTGAAGAAGCAGAAACGTACTACGGAAATTTATCGCAAGTAGCCCATGCGTTAAACCTTACGCCACAAAACCAAACACGGTGGAGGCGACAAGGTTATTTACCCTGGGCGCAGCAATTTCGCTTAGCTCAACTGACTCGCGGAAAACTACAGGCTGATAAAACAGACCCTAAAATGGATAAAGCACGAAAAGTTAAGAATTTGTAGTCAATAACTTACAAAAAAACAACGAATATACTGACTATGTTTTAAAAAATAAAACGTATTTTAGTTTGAGCAACTTAGATTATTATACGGAGATACCGCAGCCAAATCGTCGAAAACTTGCTGCGATAAATAAGGGATTAAATCTAAATTCCATTTAGACAGGCTGTATTGTACCTGGTTTAATATTAAACTCAAGTTTAGATTTAATTTAATTGTTGATATAAATCATAGTGTAAAGTAGGATTGAGCCAGGTCGTATATCAGTACTTCCCAGCTCATGGGCGTAGCCCGAAGATATATTTACATGCATAAAAGGTGCACTAAATATTTTGATACTCAACACACTAGGATGCGTTAAATATGAACATAGTTTACCAATACAAACACTTATACGCAAGGTTTTTTACGCTTATTTTAACAGTGGGTTTAGTTGCACCTAAAAATTAATATTTATGACCACAACAATGGATGATGTGATGAATAAAGAACAGTGGGAAGTGTTTAATAATTGGCGCGATACGTTTAATTATAACGATTTCACGCCGAAAGAATTTGATACCAGGATGACGTTAGCTATTAATTTACTAAAACAAGGATATGTTTTATGAGTATTGAGAAGTTTTCGGGGAAGCTTTACAACCAAACCCAAGGCGGTTTTACCGTCCTTATGAATCAAATATTTAATCTCATAAAAGACGCGGAAACCATAGGTGTTTATGCATATTTGTGCAGCTTACCGCCTGAATGGGACATAAACACAAAGCATTTAAAAAGCAAATTTAAAATAGGCAACACCAAGATTTATAGAATCCTTACCTCGCTTATAGACTGCGGTTTACTCGAAAGAGAGGAGGTGAAAGAAGCAGGTAAGTTTGCTAAATATGAGTATAAACTGCATCTGCTACCGGTCTCCCAAAAACCGAACGCGGTTAATGGGAGCGCATATAAAAGAAAGATAAAAACAAAAGAAAATAAAGAGATATGCACTTCTTCAGTAAGTACCCCTGAAGAAATGCCCCCCTCAGCCGATAAGCCTAAGAAAGACAAACCCCAAGTAACCAAGGAAACAGCCTCATACATAGCAATATGGAATGAGTTATCTAAACAGCATGGTTTGAAGCCCGTGGGACAGAATCAACGCCAGCTCAACTCTATTCACAAGTCACTTAAGTTAATTAAAAAAGAATGGGAGGTTACATTAACGGAACAGTCTTTCAGGGTATGGTTAACGGAAGGGATTAACGCTAAGCACTACAGGTTAAGTAAATTTAAGCATCGCTTGGATATCTGTTTAAGAATGGATGCATTTATTGAAATTTACACGCTCGAAGGGGTAGATTAAGTTGAAAACAAGTAATACTGAGAAAGAAGTAGCTGTTATTGGTGCTTTAATTGTTCATAATTTAAGGGGTAGTAACGGTTACGACGCGTATTTAATATCAAAACTAAAAGAGGAGTTTTTTACGTGCAAGCATGTGAGGGAGCTGTTCAAGCTGGCATCTTCACGCTTTAGTAATGGCGACGGCATTGACTATACGGACTTTTTAACCCTGGTTTCGCTTGAGGCATCGGATTTGATACAGCAAGCTTTGATATCTGATTTTGTCCCATCAACTGCAATTGATAGATACATTGAGGAGCTGCGAAAGCTTTCAGTACTGCGCCCTAAAGTGCAGGAATTAACGCAGGGTTTGCAACAAGTTAACCAGGCGGATAGCGTTGATAAATGTTATGCAATTATTCAAGAGCTTGCGTCCAAACTACTGGGTGACGATATCAAATCACCTTCCACGCAACACATATCAGAAATTGTAGATGAGGTTATGAGCGGTGATGATGAGCCGGAATATTTTAAAACAAACCTAAATGATTGGCCGCCTATCCCATCAAAAGGCATGATTACCGTCGGGGGTCGCTCGGGCGTTGGTAAGACGTTAATGGGAATCCACCTCATGGAGCATATATTGCAAGTAAAACCAGGGACGCAGGCTATTTATTTTAATTTAGAAATGGATAAACGCGTTATGCTTTCCAGGTATCAAAACATGATACGACCATTCAAGGGTTCAATTAAAAAGACATTGCAAGAAGGTGGAGCAAGTGAGGTTTTGAAACGAGATGTCACGCTAGTTAGTAAATCAGGCCTTGAATTAAGTGAAATACAAATGACAGCGTCTTGTTGCGCGTTAAAAAAACCCGTTTCCGTAATTGTAGTGGATTATGTCGGCCAGGTTAAAGACAAAGGTGGGGATGAGTATCACGAGCTTGGAAGAATAGCTAAGGGTTTGGCTGGTTTGGCTTATAAACTCGGCTGTGTTGTTATTGCATTACAGCAAGTAAAGCGGAAAGATTCACAAAAAAGAGAAGAAGATACAACGCCCCACACGCATGAGGCCGCCGGAACGCTTGATTTTGAACGTTCATCCGAATGGTGGTTAGGTATCGATCAACCACAAATGCATAGGGAAGATGAACCAGCGGTAAAAGATATTTTTGTAATAAAAAATAGAAAATCTCGCGGTAACTCGGGTTATTTCACTATTTACCACGGGTTTAAGGACGCTAGGTTTTTTGAAATTGACCAGCAAACCGCTAGTATTGCGGTAAATAACCGGATTGCCTCAGTTAAAACTTACAAAGACGCATATAAATAAAAAGGAAAAACATGACCACTGAAAATAAAAGAGATTATAAACAAGATTGGTTAGAGTTTATAAACCACCAACACATGATTTTTACGGGGTTTGAGGGCATTATTCAGGACACAGTAAAACGCGCGATAGAGTCTGACAGGTATTACTTAGAAGAAGCCATTAATGAAATTAAGGATAAAAAATTAAGGGACGATATTATGCAAAAACATCTTGATTTAGACCAATCCATAGAAGCATTGGACAACCTATCAATACTAAATTTTTATATGAACCCATGGATAAATGAAGAAAAACTCAAGGATGAAAAATTAAGACCTTTCAAAAAAAAATGTGAATTTTAAATTATCCACAAACTTATGCACCGAATTTGTGGATAAATACAAATATATGTAAATGCACCCCTAAAAGCTCGCTTAAAACGGCGCTGAAGGGGTCAAATCTTCAATCTAAGGGGTTTTATATGAAAATTAATATCAACGTAGCGGGTAGCCCTAAAACTACCCTAGAAAGCCTTCTGTCTAGCTTGTTTGGTTTATTCTTCTAGCATTTGATCAATGAACGCGTTGAACTTAGTTTGGATTTCTCTGATATCATCTTTTGCATTCGCTTCGCCGGTAGCTACACTTGTTGATAAAACATCCTCGGATATCTTCAGCAAGTTAGCCGTGAGCGTTATATAAATCCCATTTAACGCCCACACTTGTTCTATATTTTCACGTGTCGTATTTAGCAACTCTTTTTCGATCTGCTTAAGCATCTCCTGTGCATACTTGCACGCGCTTCTAACCCCGATTCTTGGATTCATTGGATTGTATCTCCACCTGGTTGAGCTAACATAGTTTGACACTTTACCAACTTTTCAAGCGTTGAGCGTACAACGTCAACTTGTATTGTGAGCACTTCATTTGTAGATATATGAGTGTCATTTTTTGAATGTTTATGTATTCCATTATGAATCCCGCCTAAAATATCAGACAAAAGCGTTAACACACTTACTGTTACAACATCACCACGATCCGGTTTCTTTGAAAGAAATTTCATTAAAAAATCATGTGTTTCGTCGATTATTTTATTCGCCTCTTGTATCTGTTCCATTTTATCCCTTATTTTTTAAAATATGTTCGCACATGTTGTGCAAGTCTAAAACGATTGATTCAGGCATTTGATCGATTGCTTGGAATACCTCGTGAGGATTATCGGCCATAAACATCGCATTCACAATATTTTCGACGCGAGCAAGGGATAATTGTTCTTTACGCGTGTCGCCTTGAGCTATTTTATCCTGATATGTCATTATATGGCCTCTTTGTTTAGTTTTAAGTTATTAGGAAAAACTTAATAGCTGGTTAATCATCACAATCACAATCAGTTGGAAATATTGCATCTAGTGCGTTATTAATAAACCAAAGGCCGATAAAACCGATAAGTATTGAGTGAATCATGGGTTATTCCTAAAGATTAAATCCATTCGGTTGCATTGCTCCGCTAAATCCTTTGCATCCTCAAAATACTCGCGAACATCTGAAAACATCCACCTTACCGCGTCAAAACCTTCAAATGAAAAATCATCTTGTGTTTTTACTTGGTAATCTGGTTCGCCGTCTTTCGAGCATGTAAGTAAATCAACACCAAAAACACCAGGTTGCAAGCAATAAAGCCGCCTGTTGTTTGTAAAGTAAGCCCTTGAATCGCCTGAATCGTAGCTTTTAAATTTAAAATTCTTCATGGTTTAGCCTATATGTTTGATATAATTACAGAAACAAAATATTCTTTTTCGGAATGCTGATAAACCACACCCGCCGGCGTGTATTTATTGCCAACCTTGCCAAGCTTGCACGCAAGAACCTCACATTTTTCTAGAATCTGCTGTTCAAGTGTTTGGCTATGGTCGCGTTGTGATTTTGTTTTAACACCGTCATAACTAGCGGTTAGCGTTGGGTTTCCGTTTACGTCACGGCCTATAGTGATTTTAATTGCTTGGTTCATTAATAAATCCCCTCTTTATATTCAACGCCGTTTATAAAAGCGTTGATCCACGTGTAAAGCTCGCGCTTAGTTATACAGCCGCCAAAACTTATATCTTTTGTGCCCGCGCCGTCTCTGCATATCTGAGCAAGTTTATAGCCGCCGTGAACGCTTTCTAAGTGATAATTTCCGGCGTGGGGGATTAAATTACCGTCAACGCGTGAAAATGGTGCTTCAGGTTGGCCGGTAATTTTATTTAAGTACGCAATACGCGCTTCTAGGTTCTTTTCGGTGATTCTCATAGATTGCCCCTATGCTTGTTTTTTCTGGAAAAAGTCAATTATTGGTTTCAACATGTAAACCATAACGTGCGGCTCACGGTTATCATTCGGCTTTGTTATAGTTAACTTATACGTGCTTAAACCGTAGTGGCTTATAGATAATTCGCTTGCTTTCGGAAAATCCAACCAGCTTTCTTTGTTTTCACCGTTTTTTACTGTAAGCAGTGTCATTCGTTGAGTGGCTACACGACCAACGCGCCTTGGTTCTGCTTGTTGGCTTGGCACGTTTTGATACCATGAATTACTAATTAGTGACCACTCATATTTGTGAGCGGTTTGCTTTAAGTCTTTTAATGTTTTCATAGATTGCCCCTATGTTTGTTTTAGTTTTGCGTTAGCGTGCTAATTGCATGGTTTAAATAATTTGAAAGAGGAACGGCGCAATTCTCATATGCTGCTATACCGTCATTTTTAGCGTTGATTAAGTAAGAGCGCATTGTTTCGATAATGTCGATAAGCTCGACTTTTTGAAGCTCTAATTTATTTAAGTGCGCTATTATTTCGTTTGTTCTCATAGATTGCCCCTACGTTTGTTTATTAGTTTGATTATTTTACTAAATACCAATTACCGCGCAATTCCAGCGAGCTACCATCTTTAAACCGGTACAAGTCGCCGTGCTCTATAGACTCACACGTACAATCTGCATCTCCCAGTAAGTCAAACATGTTCTCGTTTCCGTAGTCGTTTTCGCACAGAAGCTCATTAAAGTCCTCTGCTAACTGCTTTGCTTGGCTCATGAAACACCTGCAAAATTTAGGAATGCATAAATAATGTAGGTGTTAGCTGCTAGAAGTGAAGCGCCTAAAGTTAACGCTTGTATTTGGTTTGTTTGATTCTTCATGATTGTCCCATGATGTTTGTGTGTGTCTCTAAGTTGAAACCATTATATCTAAACTATAGTTTACAGTCAACACCTTTAATCAATTGATGTATAATAAATGTCTAATGGATTATAAAGGGTTGTTTATGTTAGAGAAAAAGAAGTGTTCGAGCTGTCGAGGTGCGAAGCAAGTAGCAAAACTTGGTGGAATTATGGGTGATTGTAATACGTGCAGCGGTTCAGGTTTTGCAGCTAAGCCGGTTAAAGTTGCTGAAGTACAAAAATCGGATGATGTTAAAGAGATTATTAAGCAAGTGAGCGAGAGCAAGCTTGTAAGTAATACTAAGAAAAAGAAAAAGAAATAAACTACAGCAAAAATAAAAGGATTTATTTATGCATAAGCACATAGCAACGCAAAAAATGAAAGAAAGGGTTAGGGATTTAGCTAGAGCTGGAACACCGGCTTATTTGATTGCTCAGGTGACTGATATAAGCGAAGAAACACTAAACAAATACTACACTTATCAGCTTAATTGTTCTACTACTGAAGCAGTCGAAGCAATAGCGAACACTGTGTTTAGTCAAGCCTTAGGTGGGTGCAGCAAAGCACAGGCTCTTTATTTAAAGACTCAAGGGGCTAAACATCATGGTTGGGTTGAGAAACAGGTCGTTGAAAAGACTGATAGTAAAGAGACGCAAGAATTACAAGATAAGATTAGTGAATTAGAGGATAAATATAAGCGCGACTACTAATCGCGCTTATTATATATATATAGATAACGCCGGATATCTCAAGTAAGTAGCTTAGAAATCGAAGGTCGTGATAATTTCATAGCCTTCGCAATTTGGCTAATATTCATCCCTGATTTACTGTGCTCAATAGCGATAGGCCGCAATTTCAGTATGTCAAGCGGTTGGTTTCCAAATGGCTTACCCGATTTTGTTCCATGTATTTTAGTTTGTGCGATTCCTTCTCGTTGGCGTTCTTTGCTATTGCTTCGCTCGAACTGTGCCACTGCTCCAATCAGTTGCAACATAAGCATGGAGAAGTTGTTCGTCTTGTCGCCTGAGAAGGTGAGCCCTTCTTTGTGGAACTGCACGCTAACGCCTTTGTCCATCAGCCCTATGACTATCTCTTCTAAGTGCCTCAAGTTACGCGCTAACCTATCCATGCTATGTACGTGAAGGGTGTCTCCTTTGCGTAGCACTAGCAGGCATTCAGTTAGCTTAGGACGGTCTTTTGTTGCACCTGATACGTGATCCTCAAAGGCGGGGAGGTCGAGGTGGATGGCGTGTAGTTGTCTGCAAGTGCTCTGCTCTTGAGTCGAAACTCTTTTATATCCTATGTCCATGGTGCTTACCCTCACTGTTTAGTTAATGTACAATCGAATGATTGAGGCGTGAAGGTTAACATGCCTTGGCTGCACTTGTAAACCAAGCTATTATAAGAGCATCACTTCATGATTTGTTAGCTTGTAAATGATGGCGGCTCGCAAAGTATACTTTGATTGCATAAAGAAAAGTTTAAATAGTTGTTGGCTTAATAAGCATATGTGTTATAGTAGCTACTCAGTCACGCGGCACCATGGCGACATCACCATACGCCGTGCGGCTGTCCTGGTACCCTGAACCCTCTATGAGCCTTTGAGGGGGGGTAGGCCCCGTGACAGAGCCGGTGCCTCTACTAGTAGTAGGCCCCTCACCCCGCCCTCACAGCCCAATTTTTGATTTTCCCTACCCCCTACCCCTTACCCCCAAAAAATTCCCACCAAATTTCCCAAACTCTTGTTTATTATTTGCTCAATTATTATTGCTTAGTTATTGCCACCCCTGCCTATCTGTTATAGCCTTGTGTTTTTAAAGGAGGTAAGTATGCAGATAATTATTGGAAGTGGTTGCGATTCCAAGGGAATTAGGTTTGGCACTGACGAGTCAGGTGTATGGGTTCACGGGTACGCTATTGATTCACCTTCCCCCGCTTACCATGCTTTTGAGGTTAATGACTCACAGGTAGATGGTCTAAGGGATTTCTTGAATGACTACGGGTGCGATGTTGAGTGTGAAGGGTCATCCATAGAGTTCACGTCAGACGATGTGAGGGTTATCAGTTGCATAGCTCACGACGCTTTCCATTCAAACACACACTCGGGCATGGTTGAGCTACACCTTAATGCTATCCAGAAGAAGTGCCAGGAATATTTAAAGGAACCGGATAACAAGCAGGTATTTCGTTTAAGGGTTTTAGACTACGGCACAAATTCTTTTGGCAGCCCAGGTGTGACAATCAGTGAGTACATCCATGCTGAGCGTTACTTCGAGACCCGCGACGCTTGTATGGAATACCGTGCAACGCTTAACCTGTACACGTTTGTGGCCCCTAACGGCTCTCTTTACCCAAAGACTAAGATTGATACATTCGACATTGAGGGTTAAGGTAGTCACTCCCGAGGAGCTGAAGCACAAGCCGCGGAATTCGTAAGTCGCTAACCAGGTAAATCTGGCCTCGGGAACTAAGCTACAGTAGCTCAATTGGTAGAGCACCTGTTTTGTAATCAGGAGGTTGAGAGTTCGATTCTTTCCTGTAGCACCATATCTTTGTAGGCGGTGGTTACATATCACCCATCTACCACCAAGTTGAAAGGGCTCCCTCGGGTGCGCCTTTATTCGCTCGAGAAGCTGCGTATAACGCAAGCTAAACTTTCTGTAGTTAACGACACTAACACTAACCCTGTTACAATTAAACTTTAATTTACCAGGACTCCTAATGACCTACTATTTTCTTAACGAAGACAAAACCTTTACGCCTTGTGATTTAACTCAGTGGGGCGCTCAACTAAAAGACCATAAAGTTCGCCGTGTTGTTTTTGAAAAGGTGGAAGGCTTCGATGTATCTACCGTATGGATTGGCATGGATATGGAGCCTTGGATAGAAGGTTCTATTAAGCTTTTTGAGACGATGGTGTTTAGCCCTGATGGGGATAGTGAGTACCAAG
>Ga0307928_10001060_pt1 | contig 20651 bp, 18 predicted proteins | sample AceLakmetagen232_FD_201815 | JGI IMG/M metagenome (GOLD analysis project Ga0307928, IMG submission 201815) | Saline water microbial communities from Ace Lake, Antarctica - #232 | ecosystem: Environmental > Aquatic > Non-marine Saline and Alkaline > Saline | place: Antarctica: Ace Lake... | reverse complement strand
CCATCACCAAAATAAACATTCCTATCAACATCAAACCAACCCCCCAAACTTTTTTACTATTTTTGCCAAAAATTAACATCGACAAAATCAGCGTTGTCAACCATACCGTTCGACTTCCTGCCAATACTACCCCCACTATTCCTGACCACCACACCAACCACCACCACACCCGACTCCCCGTTCGACTTCTCCCTATTCGTGGTTTGTAGTTTATCCATAACAATACCGCCACCAATAAAAACCCGGCCATACTATTTGGATGAGAAAAAGTTCCATAAGCTCTTACCAAACCCCGCCCCCACAACGCCACTTGAGCCACCCCAATACTGCTATAACTAAAACTTCTCTCTCCCAACCAATAAAACAGACCATTCAAACTACCTCCCTTGGCAATTTGCCCCAACCCCAACAGACTTTCTACAATTATCCAAACTGGTATTATTGTTTTCAAATTTTCCTTTACCCAACCTTTTTTCTCTTTCAGATAAACCACCATCCACCACATTTGTAATATCCTCAACCACCGGTAAATTGCCACCCATCTATATTCAGCCACCATCACGTTTATCGCTAACAAAATCAACCAACTCCACCCTGTCAATCTTTTCCGTCGCTTCTTATCTATGGCAAAAACCAAACACCACAACACATCCAAAAAATAAACAGTGGGGGATAAGTAATCCACTCGCACTCCCATCACCCGACTCCATTCCGGCCAAAAATGTTTCCCTAACTGTGTCGGCAAAAACAACAAAAACAAAAATACCAAAACTCTCTCCGCTTTCCTACTGTATCTCTTCACAGTCTTATAATATCACTTCTTAGCTTTTTTCTTCTTGTTTTCCTTCTTATTTTCCTTCTTTATCACTTTTTTTTTCTTCACCTTTTTCTTTTTAGTTTCTTTTTTCTCTTTAATTTCCGGCTTAATTACCACATGTCTATCTCTTCCTTCTCCCTCCGACTCACTCACCACCCCTTTTGTTTTAGCCGCCACCATGTGACAAAGTCTTCTTTCAAAAGAACTCATCTCCGGCAATCTTACCGCCTCTCCACCTCCCAAAACCTCCTTGATTGCTTCCGCCGTCCTATCCTCTAGTCTGTTTTTTTGCTCCCCCCTATAACCATTAATATCCAAAAGAATTCTCACCCATCGATCTAATTCTTTCTTCACCATTAGAGACATGATAAATTGCAACGACGATAAAGTTCTCCCTTTAAAACCGATCAAAATTGCCGGACTCTCCACTTCCACTCCTACCAATACCTGCTCAGTTCCCTCCGTTTCTTCTCCTTCTACTAAAACATCTTCCACAAAAGCATCCTTAACCGCTATGTTCATTTCTTCCAACAAACCACAAACTGTTTTCAGTATGGCCTTGTTTCTTTTCTTGTTGTCCATGGCGCTTATTTTACCACGTTCACCCACCTACTTTTTTCTCTTCACCCACACCTGTTGTCCCAACATCATGGCCGAATTGACAAACCAATACAACAATATCCCCAAACTAAACTTCCATCCAATTACCAAAGTCATCAACGGCATCATATAAGTTGACTGATTTCTCATCGCCACCGCCATATCATCTTCTTTATCTTTTGTTTTTTTGGCCACACTGGCATCCACCTTAGCCGCCGGCATCATTTTTTTGGCGCTCAAAAATTGCATCAACCCCGATCCTACCAACAACAGCAACGGCAACAAAAAGGACCAGCTCACTCCTCCGGCAAACACATCCGCCGGACTTTTAACCAAATCGGTTCCCAAAAAAGTTGAATCAAACTCGAAACCCTCACTTATCTTAAAACTATCAATCAAGTGGCTATTTATCTTTTCTAAATTACCATTTCCCGAAGCATAATCCGTTACCATTCTGAAAGCGGAAAAAAAGATCAACAATACCGCTATCTGTAAAATTTGGGGCAAACAACCGGACATTGGATTTACTCCCTCGTTTTTATAAAAATCCATCTGGGCTTTAGCCAATTTCTCTTTGTTAGATCCGTATTTCTTTTTTAACTTATTCAATTTCGGTTGCAACTTCCTCATTCTGTCCGCCGACTTCAAACTGGGCAACACCAACGGCATTAACCCCAACCGAATCAGTATTGTCACCAACACCACCGCCCAACCCAAATCTCCCAACCAGTAATATAGACCAAACAATATGTTTACAAACGGCGCCACCAGTATATTCATGGATTCTATTTTAGCAAATCCACCCCACCCTTACTCCACCTATTACACCTCGCCACCCTCTTAACTCCCCACCACAACCCTCTAATCACTCCATACTTCTCCACCGCCTCTCTGGTATATTCCGAACAACTCGGTACAAATCGACAGTATTCTCCCCTCGATAAATGTTTTTTATAAAACCTCAACATCCCCACCACCAATCTCTTCATCGTTATTTCTTTTTTATTTTCCCTCAACACTTGGTACTTAATAATTCAATAATTTAATATCGATTCTGTCGGTATTTGCCTTTTTCACAGCGACGCTGAACCTGCATCGCAGATTCATTGAGCCAGAAAAACGGTAATACCGAAAAAGAATTGGCGCATTCCCTCTCATTTTTTTTCCATCAATCCTTTTCTTATTAACACCCCTTCCACTTCATCCTTAATATCCTTCCATTTCCACTCTAAAATGGATCTCCTTATCAAAAAACTCAACCTCACCCCTGGTTTTATTTTTTCTAAATTCAACCTGATCACCTCCGACAATACTCTTCTAATCCTGTTCCTCTCCACCGCTTTTTTTGAAATCCTTTTTGACACCACAAACAAAAACCTTTTCTCTTTGTCTTTTTTATCCAACATCAACAAACCAAAAATAGGGGACTGATATATCATTTCCCCTCCTCGTAACTCACTTATTTCTTTTCTGGCTGAAACTCGATTCTTTTTCTTTAACACACCTAATTGTAAATTGAAAATTCGTAAATTGGAAATTCAAACTAAACCGTTAATCGTTTTCTACCTTTGGCTTTTCTTCTTTTCAACACATTCCGACCGGTAGCCGTTGCCATCCTTTTTAAAAAACCATGAACTCTAACTCTTTTTTTCTTTTTGGGTTGATATGTCCTTTTTGGCATAGCACTATTTTACCAGTCTTACTTGAAAATTGCGAAACAAAGTGGAGTCCGCCTCTGGCGGAAAAAATTCTAAATTAATTTGATATCTTTCTTTTTGCTCCCAAATTGTCTAATATAAATGTGGATAACCTATTCTGCCCCCTGATTACCCGCCCCGGTTTTCTGCCTATTTTGCCCCAATAGTTACTATTAATAATATCAAGTCTTTGACCAAAATAATTCAATGATCACCAATTTAGACCGTCTCTGGAAAAACACCCAAGAAGAGCTCCGTGTCATCATGGCTCCGGCCGTCTTTCAAACTTTTGTCGCCAAAACTCAGTTAATCACCCTCAAAAATAACCTGGCCACCATCGCCTGTCCCAACTCGTACTTAGTTGACATCAACCACAAACGCTACCTCCAACTTTTCCGAGATGCCCTCGACAATCAAACCAAAACCAAAAACAAGCTCCAATTTATTCTTCAACCCCCTCTTTCTCCTTCTTCCGATTCCGCCAAAAACTCTTCTCCTCTTTTTTCCTTCACTCCTCCCACTGCCTCCAACACCCCCAACCTTCATCCTCAATACACCTTCGACAACTTTATCGTCGGTAACTCCAATAACTACGCCTACGCCGCCGCCCAAGGCATCGTCAAAAACCCTGGACTTACTCATAATCCTTTCTTTATCTGGGGTGGAGTCGGCATCGGTAAAACCCACTTAATGCAAGCCATTGGCCATCAAATAATCAAGGATAATCCCCAATTTAAGATTAGATATTTCCCCGCCGAAACTTTCGGCAACGAACTCATCTCAGCCCTAAAATCCAAAAAGATGAATCAATTCAAAAAGAAATACCGCCAACTCGACTGTATCCTGGTTGATGATGTTCAGTTTCTGGCCGGCAAGGAATACACCCAAGAAGAATTTTTTCACACTTTCAACGCTCTCCATATGGCCGGCAAACAAGTTATTCTCACTTCTGATAGAAAACCCAACGACATCAACAAATTGGAAGATCGCCTCGTTTCCCGCTTTATGGGGGGTCTCACCGTTGATATTCAGCTACCTGATTATGAAATGAGAGTGGCCATCATCAAACAAAAAACCGAAAAAAAGAAAATCGACATCACCCCTTCCGCCATCCAATTCTTATCTGAAAAAATTGAATCCAATATTCGTGACATCGAAGGTCAACTTCAAAAAATCCACATTCAAGCCCTCACTCAAAAAATTAAAACCATCGATCTGTCTTTCGTCCAAAACATCTTGGAACCATCCTCCTCGTTAACTCACCCCGCCTCTGCTACCGTCACCCCCCGTCATCTTGTTTCTGTCTGCGCCAAACACTTCGGCGTCAAAACAGGGGACTTGTGCGGTAAAGGTCGCCAAAAAGAAATTGTCCTGGCCCGCCACATCACCGCTTACCTGCTTCTAACCGAAATTAAACTGCCTTTAAAACAAGTCGGTCAAATTCTTGGCGGTCGCGATCACACCAGTATTATGCACGCCCGTGACAAAATCCACACTCAGTTATCCACAAATCCACCGGTCCGTCAACTTATCAACCAAATAAAGGCAATCCTTTAAAATCACCTTATGTTTATCCACCAACACTCTTACTTATCCACCCGCTTATCCACAATCCCTTCCTTGTTTTTCCCCCGAAACAAACCCCAACCCCAACATACTCTATAAGACAAACATATGACAAAACACCCATCTTTCAATCATCACCCTCTTTTCCACCTCGCAAAAAATACTCTTTCCTTCTCCGTCTTCCGCCATTTCCATCCAATTTCTCACTTATTCACCTCACCTACTAATACTACTGCTATTTCTTATATTCATTTATAATAATAATAGAAACCATGAAACTCTCCCTTCTCCAACAAAATCTCCACCAAGCCCTTACTCACGTATCCCGCTTCGTCTCCCTGAAAAACCAATTGCCTATACTGAACAATGTCTTAATGGCTACCGACAATGGTCGTCTCAAACTATCTGCCACCAATCTGGAAATCGGCATCAACTATTGGATCGGCGCCAAAATAGAAAAGGAAGGTTCCTTTACTGTTCCCGTTAAAGAAATCGCTGAATTCGTTTCTTATCTGTCGTCTCAAACTATTGACCTTTCCCTAAACGATAAATCCCTGCTTCAATTATCCTCCACCAATACTCAATCAACCTTTACCACTACCCCCGCCAAAGACTTCCCTCAACTGGCCAAAATAAACCCCAAGACCACTATCAAACTTGATCTACCCCTTCTGGCCAAAGCTGTTTCTCAAATTGCCTTTTCCGCTGCCACCGACGATTCTCGTCCCGTCCTCACTTCCATTCTTTGTCAATTCAGTCAAAACAATTTACTGCTGGTGGCCACCGATGGTTTTCGTCTGTCTCTAAAAAACATCAAACTGGTCAACCCTATTAATTTGAAAAACGACAAAAAGCCTCTCACCTTTCTAATTCCGGCTCGATCTCTTACAGAGATTACCAAACTGGCTAAAAACGAAAAAGAAATCACCATGGGCATGACGATTGATCAGAACCAGATCGTCTTCGTCCTGGAGGATCTGGAGTTGGTCTCCCGTCTTATAGAAGGGGACTATCCCGACTACCAAAGAATAATTCCATCATCATTCATTACTAAGGTCTTTTTGAACAAAGCCGAATTTTCTCAAGCCGTCAAAATTGCCTCCGTCTTCGCCAGTCAATCAGCCAATGTAGTCAAGTTCAGTATTGGTAAAAATAACCTGACTCTTTCCGCCAACGCCCCTCAAATCGGCCGCAACCAAGCCACTATCGAAGCCAGAGTCGAAGGTGAATCTTTAGACATCGCCTTCAACTACAAGTTTGTTTCTGAATTTTTGGACGCTTGTCAGGGAGAAGAAGTAGTCATCGAATTAAACGAAACCCTCACCCCCGGTCTTTTCCACGATCAGTCCGACCCCCACTTCACCCACATCATCATGCCGGTCAGACTCCAGGATTAAACTCACTCCCCCCTATACCCGTATTTTATCTTCACCACCGTCATTATTATGATGATTATTACCAGCATCACTATCACTTGATATTTTTTAATCCATTGCTTCATTTTCTTATTTCAATAAATTCTTCCGAAATATCACCGTAACCATTTTTTTTCAGCCACTCATTTAAAATCCCCACCTTATTTTCTTTTTCCTCGTCTTTAAATTCCACCGCAAAAACACTCTCACCGTAGTCAAAATCTATCACAAAGTCAGCGGTTTCTAATGGAGACTTTTTTCTCAAATCGACGATTTCATCTATCTCTGTTTTTTCTTCCTTACTTGGACTTATATATATAGCCCCAGTGTCATCCGAATATCTTTGCCTGATTTCTGTCGGGGTAGGGGAGACCATCGGTATTCTCTCCATCTCTGGTACTATTTTCTTCTTCTTGCCAAAAACCAACCACCCCAGCATAAACAAAATCATCCCTGCTATCAAAATCACTTTTATTTTCATCACCTTTGTCATATATTAGTCTACCTCGATAACCATACAATCACGAAGAGCCTGGACATATCCATATTCTTTTGTTCCATCCAGTACCGCTCCGTCATCGTAAAAAGGGTCAACAGAATAAATTTCCCCGTTTTTTACTTCCACAGCCAAAAAATAATGCCCTCCGATTTCTAGTTTCGTGTTTTTATAAAAATTAGCCAATACCATCACTACCTTACCCTCACAAATCCAGTTGGCAATATCCTTCTTACTGCAACTTCTGGTGGTCGCATTGAATGTCACTTTTCCGTCATGATGTTTTTTCAGAGATTTTTTGGCTTGCTCCATTGTCGAACCGCTACAACCAATACTCATGTTATAAGGCGAACCGTCTTCATAAACCAAATTATAAGGCGTTAAATTCATATCCTTTTTCATCAACACCCCTGCTACCACCGTCGGTCCACAACCGGAGTCGGCAAAAGTACATCCATTTGGTAATCTCATCTTCGCCCAACCTCCCTGATTTTGTTTTATTCCCTCTACAACATAATCCCTCACACTAGCCCCCCCTCCTCCTTTGCAAGTCACCGCTTCCGCCACTAAATCAGGCAGATTTTCTTCTACCTCCACTCCAACCCCCGCACCCATATTCACCGGTCCCACCAAACTGGAAATCATGCTTGACTGAAGCATCGAGTAAAGGAAAAGTCCCCCGAAAACACAAAATATTATCGGAGCCACTGCTAGCGTCATTGTTGCCATTACCGCTAATCCTAACCCATACAAAAAATCCCCCGTCCCTATCACAATATCACCCAAAACACCACCTATTAGGGGTATTTTTTTCAATTGTCTCCCTGCCCATGAAAACAATCGTTGCACTTGTGTCGCTACCGGTATATATATACCCGCCTTTTCCAGCCCCTCTCTTGCTTTTGTAATACCTTTTTTGACCGCTCCCAATACTTTGCTCCCCACCCACACCACTGCCGCCACCACCCATCCCGGGGGTCCGGCCGCTCCTCCCAGTACTCCTGCTAACCAAGTTGCCCCTTTTGCCACCAACCCCTCCGCCCCTTTCTTCGCCATCAGGCTCACCGCCACCTCTGCTAACTTAGCGCTCCCACCACTGATCAAACTGGAACCAATCATCTTTATTCCAGAGGAAAGACCTGCTCTTCCGATTATTATCATCGAATTCCTGACCACCTCTTTCATCACCACTCCCTTTATCATTTCCGACCCCATTCTCTGTATTCCCTCCGATCCAAATTTTTTACCTATCCACATTATGGCTTTTCCTTGCCAAGATCCCATTGCGTCTTCAATCCGAATCACCTTTCTGACCATTTCCAGTGTTTTGACCATTCTTGGGTTTTTAGACATAATTTTCATTATGCCGTTCACTGCTCTACAAGCCCCGATTTCATCGGCCCCGCTCAAATTGAGAGTTTCCGAAAAACGCTTAAACATCGCCACTTTTTCCTTTATTTCCCCTTGTTGCAATAATCCCCAAAGAGCCTTAGTTTCTCGAAACACCTCGTCTACCGTTCCGCCTTTGCGAAACCCTTCTTCGCTTACGCCTGCCTTCATTTCCTCTCTCAAGCCGGTTACCGGATTGTCTCGGTAAAAGCCGTTCGTCACAAAACGGGCATAAGAAGTGGCCTGATCTCTACTCACTCCTTCATTCCCTTTGGTCTCCATTATCACCGTCACTATTTTTTTCTTCAAAACTCCGTTTTCCACCATTCCAAAAACCCCAACATTAGCTTTTCTTCCAGCTCTCATTTCCAACTCTGTCTCTCTGATGATCACATCCATTCTCTCCGGAACGCCTGTTTTACTTACTTCCGCCACCTCTTCTATCAGTTGACTATACGATAGAGGTTCGTCATTTTTCCAACAATAGGCTATTTTTGTTTCCACCAATTCTTTCAGTTCTAGCCTATCTACTTCTGTTCCGGCTTCTATCAGCCTGGCCGCCATTTTCTCCGCCACCTTGCTAGCCTCAATTTTCACCCGAGTCGTTGCAACTGTTTCTATCATTCTTTCGACCACCTCGGCCCTTTTTTCCGTTTCTACTTTTCTTAATCTTCTACTCATCTCTTTTCTGATCTTCTTTACGTCGACTTTTTTCTCGGTCACAGCTTTCATCGCCTCGCTTGCCGCTTTTTCTATCAAAATCGGCGCATTCTTGATTCCTGCTTTCTCCAATTCGCCTGTCAACACAAATTTTTCCGCAGTTATTTCCCTCGCCACCTCTTTCAATTTTTCCGCTGACACCTCCTCCCCCCCCATCACCTCCAAACTTTTCCGATATAATTCTTCCTCGTGACTTATAAAACCCTCAACATTAAACCCTGTTGCCTCTTGGAATCTTCCCGCCGCCGCCTCTTTTGATTCACCGGCCCTTACTGCCGCTTCATATTCGGCCACCAAGACCGCTAGCTCCTCAGAAGTAAAAGACTTGGACCCCATTTCTGCCACTTCTTCTTTGGTCTTTTCCGTTGTCGCGTCTTCCTCTTCCGCCTTGTTTTCGTCAATCCCTCCTAAAAACGCCAAAATCTCACCCCTTTGTTTTTTATCCGAAATATCTACCTCCCTTTTCCACCCCTTCGATTCCAAAACTTCACTTGTCGCTTCTTTTAATTTTCCTAATTGCTCTTCCCCTATTTCTTCGCCCGCATCCAGTTTTTTCAACCAAAACAGTACACTTTCGATCGTTTCGTAAACGGCACCCCCTCCCAATTCCTCTAAATCAGTTCTTTTGGTTACATTTGCCACACCAAATTATATCAATCAATTCCCCAACAATTCATCGTAATCCGGTTTTTTTGTCTTTGTTGTATCCTCAACCGTCTTCGGTACTAACCTACCCGGCTTTACTGATTTGCCTAAAAGTGTTTTTTTCACCCCCGTCCCTATTGTCGCCGGAGCCGGCGGGGCCCCATTTTCTTCCGGCTTGACAAATTCAACCATCGGTTTTTTAGCCGCTAACTGTGGCGGTTGTGGTATTTGCTTTTCTTCATTTTTATTGACAAAAATTGGCTTATTCACTCCTCTCCAGTCCGTCGCCCCCCCTGGCTTAACTGTTTGTACCTTCGGTGGAATATATCTTTTTGTTTCTGTGGAGCCTCGAGGATTTTGATAAAGTACTCCTTTGTTTGGTCCCGGATCTTCTTTTTTGACCTGAGACAATTTTTCGCTCTCCTCCACCTCCATTTTTCTTATTCTTTCTGCTAGTTCTACTTCCGCCGATGGTTTTTTTACCTCAATCTTTTCACCTGAAACTGTTTCTTTCATTAATGTTTCTTTTTTCGCTGTTGTTACCGTTTTAATATCTCCCGGCGCCGGCTTGCTCGCTTCACTCGCTTTTGGTATGGGTGGTAATTTATCCGCTGGCTGGCTTATTGTTTCATTCATACTCGGTGTTGGCGGAACAGCTCTCGCCACCGGTATTGTTTTTACTTCTGTTATCCCCTCATTCTTTATCCGTACGTCCAACCCCGGCTTTTCTTCTTTTTTGCTCTGATTTTCTTCCAGTTTTTTTGATATGGCCGCTTTTTGTTTAACCAAATCTTCCGGATTCGAAGTTATCAAATTATGCTCCTCCTCTGAGGCAATCACTCTTAAGGCTACGTGGTTTTGTCCGGCAAAAAAGATACCCTCTCCCTTATCGGCGCTCAACAACAACTGCTTTTCTCCCTCCGACAAGTAAAAAATCTCTGCCACTTTATCGATAGCCGCCGTATGTTGTTTAAGTAAAATCTGAATGGCACTATTAGTCACAATTTCCTTTCCGTAAGGGGTGTTCAAAAAATCATCCACATCTTGAGTGATGGTAGTTGTTCCCAAAAAATATTTCCGCCCCCTCTTTATAATCCCTCTCAAAAACGCCGCCGAATCATCATGTTGCATTAAGTACCAAGCCTCGTCCACCACCAATATCCTCTTTTTCAAATCTTTTTTTACTACGGTCCAGATATAATCAAGCACAATATGCATGGCCACCGGCCTCAAGCTATCCTCCAGATCTCTTATGCCAAAAACCACAAATTTATTTTTCAGATTCACTGTAGTTTTCTGGTTGAAGATTCCGGAAAAAGAACCCTTTATAAACTTTTCCAGTCTGGCCGCCAAACCCTGCGCCCTTTTATCCTCTGTTCCTATCAAGGACTTGTACAAATCTTCGATTAACGGCGCCTCTTTGTTTTGTGTTTCCGAATCCGGGGTTATCCCTTTTGCTTTGTAAGCCGCCATTAGTGCCTTATCCAATATTGACTCTTCCAGGGAGTCCATTTTTCCCAGCATTACCTTAAATAATTTGTGCAATGACAATATTTTGGTATTCATCGCATTCTCTCCTTTCTCTTCCGCCAAAGTCAGATCAAAAGGATTTATTTTTGAGCCCTCACTGTAACCAAAAGCAATATATTGTCCTCCCACCGACTCGCACAAACTCTTGTATTCATTTTCCGGATCAACCACGATCACATCTGTCCCCATCATTAATGACCGCATTACCTCCAGCTTAATCAGATAAGACTTTCCTACTCCCGAAGTGGCAAACACCACCGAGTTGTAGTTGGGCATAGAAAACCGGTCAAAAATCACCAAAGATCCATTATGCTCATTAATTCCATACATAATTCCCTTATCGTCAGACAGGTCGGAGGATACAAAAGGAAAGGTGGTCGCCAACGATGTTGTGTCCATGTTTCTGGTCACATTCAAACCATCATTACAAAGTGGTAATGTGGTGGTGAAACCCTCTTCCATCTGCCAGGTGGTTCTCTTGCTGATTATCATCAAAGCCCCCAGCGCCGCCTCCAGATTTTTATTAATTTGATTCAATCTGTCTATCGAGTCGGTGGAAATTGTTATATATAAACCAAATTGAAAAAACCTCTCTTCTCCTTTTACCAGTTCGGCCTGCAACGTCAAAGCGTCTTCCAGCTTAGCCTGAGTAGCCGGATTTATTACCCTGCCTCTTTGGACATCAGTGCTGATTTCGGCCCCCATTTCAGCAATTTTTCTTCTCAAATCATCCAACACATCTTTACCGTCAGTCGGATAAATATACATTGATACCGCCAGCGACGCATCAAAATTAATCAAAGGGGACAACCAATTTAACCCCACGAAACGGGGATAAGCCGCCACAAACAATGTCCGATAATATTTATCTCCCACCCGTATATGATTAGTGTCCACCTCCACCGCCGAAGGCGCGATAATATCTTTGGTTGACACCAGTCCTTGTTCAAACGATCTTTTTTCCTCCACCGGTTTTTTTTCCCCCACCCCCGCTACCCCCTCCCTTTCTTTTCCTTCCTTCTGAATCTGCCCCTTCTTGACCCTCGTCTCCGGCACTCCTTTTATCTCGACCGTTTTCTTCTTTAATTTATTTAATAGTTTCATTTTGATTTTTCTCTTCAGCTGCTTTGTTTGTCGGCGCAGTCACCATTGGCGCCGCATAATTTAATGTTCTCACTTTCTGCCCCGAGGACACTTCTTCGTTATACATTCGGTAAAACAATTCAATCAATTCTTTGGTGTCAAGCGTTTTCGCTTCCAACCCCAACCGAGAAAACAATCGTACCAAATGATCCTTTTTGGGTTCTAAACTGGCCTTAGCCTTTTCCAAAATATAGTCTTTGTCAAAAGGCAGTTTCTGAACTGTTTTCCTTTTTCCCGGCCAAGAAAAGGAACCAAACATCTGGTTCTTGGCGCTTTTTAACCCCATTTCCAAAACCGAAAAAGGCACTACCACATAGAAAGACTTAGACAGAACATCATTTCTCTTCACCGTTTCTTCTACAAACTTTCTATAAGACGAGATTCTTTGCTTTAATTGGGGATTATCCTGTTTATTTTCTGCCACCGCCAGTCTTTTTAAATATGAACTAATGTCTTTGGTCTTAGAATGAATTACTATTTGTATCGGAAAAGACAGTGAATTTAATATGCCCCCATAAGCAAAAACCAAAGCCGACCTCTCCCTTTCTGACAGTAAATCAAAGTTTACTGAAGATAACTGGACCACCATGGCACAACTACCGTCTTTTAATATCACCACACCCTCAACTACATCCTCAATCAACAGATGTTCCTGAGTGGTTCCCCTGATAGCGATTTTTAAGGTGTCGTCTGGCATAGCATTGAAATTATTAGTTAATCATAACCAAAAAAAGATTATTCGTAAACCGACTAAGCAATGGCTTGAATTTTAATCGGCTCCACAATTCTTCCCACCAGTTCAATATTCACCCTATCAAAACCCTGCCCCTTCTTTTCGGTGATAACCAAATATTTTCCATTGGCCAATTGTGTCGACGTTTTAAATTGCCCCAGAGAGTTTGTTTTTAACACCCTAACCGGATACCCTTGCTGTTCGTCTTGAATTTCCACAATAGCATCTTCTACGATTTTTCCCTCAGGACTGGTCACCATTCCCACAATTAAGTTTGGTACTTCCGGAATACTGGGCATGGGAATTGAACCAAAAACAGCCTCACCCGTCGCTCCCAGCCTTTCTCTTTTCAGGTCCAGAATTACTTGTTTTTCCCGCCAATCCTCTACCGTTTTGACTTCATTCATTTTTCCCTTTTTTTCAGTTTCTACCACCCCCACCCCTGCTTGTGTTTCTGTCTTATCCTCCTCGGCCTCCACTTCCTTTTTAACCGCCGACTCGTCTTTTGTTTGGCCTTTCCTGCTTGTTGGCAGAGAGTGAATGAAATCTTTAACTTTATTACCCTTTTTTCTTTTAATCATCGCACTCTCTGTCGGTCTTACTTGCCCCACCACCTCTTCTGTCTCTCCTTTTGCTTGCCACTCCATCCAATTTTGCCCACCACCCTTTTTATAGGTATAGATGGTGGGGGAGTAAATCGACTTTATAAAAGCCATTAACCAAGCCGCCGCCGGTCGACCCCCGATTGGCAAAAAAGCCAAAATGGCTCCTCCTCCACCAAATATAGCCATCAGCGGATATCTTATTAAAAACACTATTTTGGTGGAATTAATCAAAAAGGCTATGGCTAGCCCCCCTCCTACCATAAAGAATTGTTTCAAGGTCATTTCCCCCACTAACTTGAATTCGTAGGATGAAATTTGTTGTGGTATCGGATGCTGTTCCATCATTCAATTTTAGCAGAATTCGACCGCTCTTCTCCCTCTTGCGTTATAATTTCCCTATGTCACGCCTCCTCCTTATTGATGGTCATGCTATTGCCCATCGTGCTTATCATTCCATTCCGCCTCTAACCAGTAATGGTCAGCCGGTCAACCTTATCTATGGTTTTTATTCTATGTTTCTTTCCGCCATCAACCAACTTCAGCCTAAATACGTTATTGTTTGTCTCGATTCTCCTGGGCCCGTTTTTCGCAATCAAGACTTTATTGGTTATCGGGCCAAGCGTCCCCCTGCCGACCAAAATTTAGTTGTCCAGCTTCCACAACTCAAAGACAGTTTGGATCGAGCCCATATTTCCAATAGCGCTCTAACAAATTACGAAGCCGATGATCTCATTGCTACTCTGGCTCGTCAAAGCCTCAAGCGCCGCCATCCCAAATCGAAAAAACCACTAATCGACAAAGTCACCATTATTACAGGCGACAAAGACCTAATGCAATTAGTTACCTCCAAAATCGAAATTTTTATGCCCATTCGCGGTCTTTCTCAAACTCAAACTTTTCATCCCAAGGATGTCACTGAAAAACTGGGGGTTAAACCTAACCAAGTTGTCGACTTAAAGGCCCTGATGGGGGATAGCTCTGATAATTATCCCGGCGTCACCGGCGTTGGTCCTAAAACCGCCACCCGTCTCCTGTTGGATTATGGCCATCTCGACAATATCTATCGCCACCTAGAAGATATTGCCCCGGCGGTTCGAGCCAGGCTGGAAAAAGATAAAGACAATGCCTATCTTTCCCAAAAATTAGCCCAATTAGTTGACGACGCTCCTGTCAAATTGAGCCTCAAAAAAGCCCGTTGGTCATCTCGCCAGACCGACTCTTTGATCGAATTATTTCAATCCTACAATTTCAGGTCCCTTATCTCCCGTCTCAACAAGGCACATCCTCAAGTCAATCCCAAACCGGCCACCACGCCGCCTTCTCCTTCTCGTCAAAATACTTTGTTTTAAGATATAAATATGACCAAAACTCCAAAAATCGCCCTAGTCCACGACTACCTGAAAGAATACGGCGGTGCCGAACTGGTTTTGGAAACTCTTTCTGACATTTTTCCCCAAGCTGATATTTTCACCTCCATCTACCACCCTTCTTCTTTTGGCCCCCATCGTTCCCGTCTCCAAAAAAAGTGGCAACATCGCCTTCGTCAATCCTTTTTTCGTTTTATTCCTTTTGCTTCTCATCTCATCAGTCCTTTTCGTTTCCTCTCTCCATTGGCCTTCAAATCTTTCGATTTTTCTGCCTATGACCTCATCATTTCTTCTGCCACCGGCGCTTATTTCCCCAACGCTCTCCGCAAAAAAACAGCCAAACTTATTTGTTATTGTCACACTCCACCCCGCTATCTCTACGGCTTAGCCACTGCCCGCGACCCTAAAAAATACCCCATTTTAAATGCCCTTCTCCAGGTTTTGTTTCATTTCTTCCGCCTGCGAGATTATACTTACGCTCAAAATGTTGACCAGTTTATTGCCAATTCCAAAACTACTGCCGGTCGTATAAAAAAGTTCTATCGCCGCCCGTCCCTTGTTATCAACCCTCCTGTCAATATCCCTACCTCTGTCGTTCCAAACAAACCTAATCCGCCCCACCTCACCTCTTTTTACCTTACCGGCGGTCGCTTAGCCCGGGCCAAGCGCTACGACCTAGCCATTCATGCTTGTAATAAATTAAAACTCCCCCTCAAAATTTTCGGTCGCGATTTTGCCGGCCATCAAGCCGAACTTAAAAAAATTGCTCGCCCCGCCACGCTTGCCCCGCAACGGCTGGGGGCTGGGGCCAGCCCCACTACTTGCCCCGCCACGCTTGCCCCGCAACGGCCGGGGGCTGGGGTTGAATTTCTGGGTGAAATCACCGATCAACAAAAATCAAATCTTATGTCACAAGCCAAAGCCTTTATTTTTTGTTCCGACAACGAAGACTTCGGCATTATTCCGGTTGAAGCTATGGCCCACGGTTGTCCCGTTATCGGCCACAATTCTGGTGGCACCGCCGAAACTATTATCGATGGCAAAACAGGCATTTTGTTTGACCATCTCACCGTACCAGCTCTTATCTCCGCCATTCGTAAATTCCAAAAAAATAAAATTCTTGACTCTGCTTGTCGTTCCCGTGCTAACCAATTCTCCCGCCCCGTTTTTGTAAAAAAAATCAAAAAATTGATTTTGTCTTAGTGTGTTTCGCCCCGCCACTGCGGGGCTCATCAGACTCATTACTTGAGTAACACAAAAAACATCTACCAAACAAAACCCGGGGAAAACCACCAAAACAGCATCCATTGGATGCAATACTGTTTTGGTTGGTTCCCTTGACACCTAGAACGCCATCATCAGTATCCACCCTATCATTATAAAAAATGGACACAGATAGCTATCTTCCAGTATGAAGATGGCGAGGCTTGAAGGGCCAGACCCTTTTCCTAACAGCAAATCTCCTACCTTTGTCAACATCGCTCCCAGGCCACCTCCTACAAGAAAAAACAATCCCCACAAACCCACGGCGGACAAACCACCTTCTTTGGTAGGGGATGGAAACCCCATCAAAAATAACGGCACTTTTAGGATCATCCATCCGCCGATAACGGATCGCAGCATAATCCATTGTGCCACCATCCAATTCTCCTCGCCAATCAACAACCCTCCTCGTTCCTTTTTTTTCCAACGTTTCCAGTCACTCCATGCACCAAAAACCAATCCTACGCCACTCACCACCACAAACAACACCGCCAGTACCGACAGTATTATCATTCTCCTCCTCCTTTTGAGGGTCTCGTTAATAGAAGAAAAGTTTCTGCAATCGACAGATTATCCAAAACTTATTTTTAGGCTAACCCCCCCAATTTGTTTGATAGATATTCTGTTAAAGAGCCAAGAAAAAACAGAATAGCATTTTAATCCTGTATTTCTACTTGATATTATACCCCAAATTATCCATATTGTCGGTATTATAAGTTAGTAGTCTTGTCTCTCTAACCACCTCTCCGCATCCATACCCGCCTTGCAACCTTCACCCGCCGCCACAATGGCTTGTTTATGTCTCGAGTCGGTACAATCTCCGGCCGCAAACAAACCTTCCACACTGGTCATAGTCTTATATTCTTTATTATCTCCCGTTTTTATAAATCCCTTTTCATCCATCTCTACCAACCCTTCTAAAAATCTCGTTGCCGGGATTCTTCCAATCGCCACGAACAAACCATCTACCACCATAGTTTTTTTCTTTTTAGTTTTATTATTTTCCACCACAATTGCTTCCAACTTGTCGTCTTTTTTGACCAGTCCTTTTACTTCACCGTTCCACACCATTTCTATCTTAGGATTATTTAAAATCTTTTTTTGTTTTGCCTTACTTGCCCTCAACTCATCTCGGCGGTGAATCAGATACACTTTTTTGACAATTTTTGTCAAAAACGCCGCTTCTTGAACTGCCGCATTTCCTCCCCCTACCATCGCTACCACTTTGTCTTTAAAAAACACTCCATCGCAAGTAGCACACCCCGATACCCCTTTACCGATTAGCTCTTTTTCTCTCTCTAACCCCAACCACCTGGCTCCGGCTCCGGTTGCCACAACTACTGCTCTCGTTTTTATTATTTCACTTTCTGTTGTCAGGAGTCTAAACTCATTGCCATCTTTTTCTATTTTCTCCACCTGTCCACTCCTTATTTCCCCTCCCAAATTTTTCACTTGTTTTTGCATATCCACCATCAACTTTGGCCCCCCTATTCCATTGACATATCCCGGCCAATTTTCTACCAAAGTTGTGATGGTCAATTGCCCTCCCGGTTGCCCTCCCTCCATCACCAATACTTTCAAATCAGCTCGGATGTTATAAATCGCCGCCGTCAACCCTGCCGGCCCTGATCCAATAATCACCGTATCATAAATTTGTTCTTCCATATTCTTTATTTTACTCTATATACTAAATTATCCGCCATGAAACAAAACAAACAACTTTTCAAACTCATTCTCGATCTTGTTGACCACAAAGCCCCCCTCTTTTTTTGGTACCTGGTTCGCGTCTTTTCCGCCCTTCTGCCTCTCTACACCATTTACCTTTTTGGTCAAGCCATCAGGCTTCTGGAAAATCATGTTTCCATTCAACAACTTTTTCACCACCTCTTACTTATTCTCTTTATCCGCCTCCTTGATAATTTCACTCGCCTTATCTCCATTCACAAAATCGAATACCTCATTTTTGAAATCGAATTTTCCATTCACCAATTTCTCCTTTTTGGCCTTAAAACCAGAAACAAAGAAAAGCGCCATCAAACAATTCAAGCCGTCAGAAATTTCTCCGAAGCCGTCAGAAACACTTTTGCCATTTTACGCCAACCCGGCATCGACGGCCTGGTTTCTTTCATCAGTATTCCCATCATTCTCTCCTTCCTCGACTTTAAAGTTTTTATCGCCGAAATTGCTTATGTTGCCACTTATTATTTTGTTGATATCTACACTACCGAACGCTATGCTCGTTTTAAAAATATCCAAAACAAGCACACTGAAACTTATTATGCTCGTCTTCAAGACAGCAACAAGGTGGCCAAAGAACGCCGATCCTTTCTGTCTCATCTCAAAAAACTTTGCGATTGGGGTTTTTGGGAATGGAATTTTTTACAAGACACCGCTGTCGTTTTTTACTCCCTTATCCTTTTTTACCTTATCTACACTGTCAGTATCGGCCAAAAACAAATATCTGACCTGGTTCTTATCATGGGTTATACCGTCTCGACACAGGCTTTTCTTAACAACATCAGTTCCATCAAAGACCGTCTGGCCGATACCAAAGTTGCCCTCACCCGACTAGCCTCCAACAAATCCGTTTCCTCCGTCAACCTGTCCGATCTGACATAATATCACCATGCCTGAACTTCCTGAGGTCGAAATCGTTCGTCTTTTCCTCACTCCCAGTCTCAAGAATAAAACCATCGTTGATCTGAAAATTCTCACTCAAAAATCCTTTTCCGGTCAGACCAAAAAACTTATCGGTCAAAAAATCACCCGCCTCTCTCGCCATGGCAAACAATTATCAATTCATCTCTCCAATCATCATATTCTTTTAGTTCATCTCAAAATGACCGGCCAGCTTATTTACCAGGATCGTCATCAAAAAACCATCCTCGGTCATGCTACTCCCACTCTCAATCAAAAAACCCTGCCCAATCGTTCCACTCGTCTTGTTTTCACTTTTTCTGACGGCTCTAATCTTTTTTTTAATGATCAGCGCAAGTTCGGCTGGGTTCGATTGTTAACCATTTCCCAGGTTAAACAATTCCAATCCACTCTCGGCCCCGACCTTCTTTCGCCTCAATTTACCCCCACCTATTTTTATCGTCAACTCCAACTTTCCTCTCGTCCCGTCAAAAGTCTACTTCACGATCAATCCCGTTTTGCCGGTATCGGCAACATCTATGCCAATGACGCCCTTTTCTTGGCCAAAATCCATCCCCTCACCCCGGCCAATCAAATTTCCCTTTACAAGTCCCGCCTCCTCCACCTCCACTTGCTAGATATTATCAATCAATCCATCCAGGTTGGTGGTTCCACCGCTCGCGACAATCAATACCCCCGCCCCGCAACGGCTGGGGTTCATCCTGATGGTACTCCCGGAGACAATCAATACAATTTTCGCGTCTACCAAAGAGCCGGGGACCCTTGCCTTCTTTGTTCCACTCCTATCACCCGCCTCAAAATCTCTGGCCGCTCCACCTTTTTTTGCCCCCACTGCCAAAAACCGTTAAAATAACCCATGTCAAAAAAATTTATTTTTCTCCTTATACTGGCCGTCACAACCTTATTCCCTTCTCCCTGCCGAGCCCAATCCGATGCTTATCTCGAGACTAGAGTCATTTCTATTGAAGAACAGCAACCGCGTCAGATTTTAGGCAGTCAGGTTACCTATCAAAAACTCAAACTACTCATTACTGCGGGAGACCTGAAAGGGGAGACCATTATTGTCGAAAACGGCCTTCTCCCCATCGCCAATCCTCAGATTTATCAAATTAATCATCGGCTTCTTGTTGCTCCATCTCAAGATTTTGACGGAAACAATGTTTACAACATCGTTGACTACATCCGTCGCGACGCTCTCTTCCTTATCACTATCATATTCCTGATTTCTACTCTCGTTATTGCTCGTCTCAAGGGCCTGACCTCTATTCTAGCCATGCTTTTTTCTTTTTTTATTATTTTTGCCTTCATCCTGCCTCAGATCCTTGCCGGCAAAAGCCCCATTTTAATCACCCTTCTTGGTTCTGCCATCATTATTCCTGTTACCTTCCCTCTCTCTCACGGTTTTAACAAAAAAACCGGCGTTGCCATTCTCTCTACCCTAATCTCACTCTCCATTACCGGTTTTCTGGCTTCATTTTTTGTCAAAATCAGCCACCTTACCGGTTTCTCCACCGAAGAAGCCGCTTTTTTACAAGCTCAGACGCTTGGTGTCGTTAACATCAAAGGCCTGCTTCTTTCCGGAATAATTATTGCTTCTCTAGGTATTTTGGATGACATTACCATTTCTCAATCAGCCATTGTCCAACAGCTCATAAAAGCTAATCCCGCTCAAAAAACCTCTCAGCTCTTTTCCTCGGCCATGTCTATTGGTCGTGATCACATCGCCTCCATGGTCAACACTCTAATTTTGGTTTACACCGGCGCCGCCATGCCCCTTCTCCTCCTTTTTGTCAGTGGCACTCATCCTTTTTCCGAAATCATTAACTATGAAATTGTTGCCGAAGAAATTATTCGTACCATGGCTGGCTCCATCGGTCTCGTCTTAGCCGTTCCCATTGCCGCTCTTTTGGCTGTTCGTTTCCTTAAAAAATAACCTTTCTCTTGACAACCTTCCTATCGGTGTTATACTAATTGTGAATAATCATTCATAATAGGAGGTAAAATATG